>Ga0306899_1000571_pt1 | contig 17675 bp, 10 predicted proteins | sample AntRauMFilla3764_FD_190407 | JGI IMG/M metagenome (GOLD analysis project Ga0306899, IMG submission 190407) | Saline lake microbial communities from Rauer Islands, Antarctica - Metagenome Filla 3 #764 (v2) (version 2) | ecosystem: Environmental > Aquatic > Non-marine Saline and Alkaline > Saline ... | reverse complement strand
TACGCAACAATTTCAAGAACCGCCCCTTCGCTTCATCATCAAAGAGAAACTGCCCACAAGACGTCCGACTCGTCACATGATACACCCCCTCCTGGCCATGCACCAAATGCCGACCCCGAAAACGCCCTCGCCTCAAATACTCCATCCCGAAACCCTACAGAAAGCAAAACCCAATACAAGTCTTTTTTCATTTAATACCCTGCGTAATTTATGAAAAAAACTCGTCTGTTGGGACTCCGCTTGCGGATGTCGCGTAGTTAGGGTGGCGAATTCGCGACATTCGTAAGCGAAGTCCCTAGGGCTTTCGGAATACTTGGTCAATTTCGGACAAATCCTGCTATGCAGGGGCATCGGCCAGAAAGTATCGCTCATGGTTCAGCCCAAATAAAAGGCTTTTCAACCGGAGAGCTTACCCTAACTGACTACAGTCTAGTGAAATACTTATTTCATTTGCCCCATTTTGGGCGAAGAACTCTTGTTTCAACCAACGTTCTAGTCCGAGCTTCGTGCCTCAGCTCGGCAAGAACGGTTATTGTTCTTCCATCTTCTTTTGCTCGATGGTCTCTTGGTAAACTTCTTCCTTTAAATTTTAAATACCCTGTGTAATTTAATTAGTGCCCGTTTGTCGAGCCACGTTCAAGGCGGTTCAAATCCCCTCAACCAGTGCGACCACCCCAAAACAGAGTTTTGAGGCTACGCTCCAACTGACCACCCCAAAACAGAGTTTTGAGGCTACGCTCCAACTGCAATCGACCTAGAGGTGCACGGTCTCTCCGGTCTTGGACGACTCATCCGCTGCCGCCACGATGCGCATCGAGTTCAGAGCGTCCTCCATGTGATCGGTCAGGTCGCCATCCTCGCGGATCGCCTTCAGCAAATATTCCTGCTCACGCTGGCAGAGTTCGTCATGGTCCGGCTCGTCCTCCATATCGATCCAGTCGTCGGATTTGGCAAACTTGCCCTCGGCATCCAGCGTGCTGTGGTGCAGGCGCAGGGCTTCGGTTTTGGTGTGGGCATCCACTTCGGATGAAGCCCCTTCGCCACCGGCGGTACGGGCCGAAATCGTGACTGAACCTTTTGGCCCGACCACGTCTTTAACGAAGAAGGCGGTCTGGCTCATCATGGGCCCCCAACCGGCCTCATACCAGCCGACTGAGCCGTCTTCGAAGGTAACCTGCAGGTGGCCGTAGTTGACCATCCCCTCAGGGAGTTCGTCCGAGAGGCGGGCACGCAGGCCGGAGACGCGCACCGGCTTCGAACGCGTCATCTGGCACATCACATCCACATAATGCACCCCGCAATCGACCACTGGGGGGATCGACGCCATCAGATTTTTGTGGGTCTCCCAATTTTTACCGGAGGACTGTTGGTTCAGGTTCATCCGCATCACGAGCGGTTTACCCAGGGTTTGGGCGACCTCGGTGAATTTCACCCAGCTGGGGTGGTGACGCAGGATATACCCGATCACGAGCTTCCGGTCGGCTGCCTTGGCCGCGGCCACGACCTCCTCAGCACCCGCTACCGTATCCGCTATCGGCTTTTCAATAAAGACATGCGCTCCGGCAGCAAAGGCGGCCAAGGCATAGGCTTTGTGCGTGTCCGGGTAGGTCGAGATCGCCACCACGTCCGGCTTGGTTGCGGCCAGCGCTTCGCTGTAGTCGCCAAATTCCGCGTAGCCGCCCCCCAGCTCTTGGTTGAGGGCTCCACGCGATTCGGGTGACCGGGTGACGATGCCCACAATTTCGAAGTCCGGGATCTGGTGATAGGCCAAGGCATGGGAGCGGCCCATATGCCCAGCGCCGACGCATAATACTTTTAATTTATCGCTCATAAGAAGATCTGAAAAGCGCCTTTTGAGCGCGGAAGGCGACTCAAAAGGCGTTTTTCGGTTTTAATTACATAATGTGAGTCTAGTCTAGTCTGGCTGAGGCCGCTATATTCGGCGCATTCCCTACAGCGTCCAGGGCCCGCGCATCGGTTGATGCACCAGCTGGTTGGCTTCATCATCGTCAAAGGTCAGCGCCTCCCCATCGAACTTGAGGTTCTTGTTCAGGCGATGTGAGATCTTTGCGATATTGATTAGGGTGGTCGAACGGAAACCGTTGTCCTCGTTGAGGGCAAATTTCTTCCGCGTGCGAACTGCCTCGTGGAAGTCGGTGATGACGGGTTCAAGCGGCGGGAGTTGCGACACCTTTTTGCGCAGGTCCGGTATGTTTGATTCGAAACGCCGCCCCATCCAACCTTTCGGACCCTGAATGTATTTTGCATTCTCATCCTTGCCTTCACCGACGAGCACGATCCTGCATCCGTCTGCGTAGGTGAGGGTGATTCGGCGCCACACGCCGATCGCATCGTCATCCTGCGGGTCGGCGTCAATCTCGACGCTGACGGGCGACTCCTCATCTTTACCCAAGATGAACTGAACCGGATCCAGATAGTGCTGGCCCATATCACCCAAGCCGCCGCCGTCGTAGTCCCAATAGCCACGGAACGTATCGTGCGTGCGGTGAGGGTGGTAGGGCTTCTTTGGTGCCGGCCCTAGCCAGAAATCATAATCAAAGTGTTCAGGCACCGGCTGAGGGGTCAGATCAGTCCGGCCAGTCCACATACCAAGTTTCCAGTCAAAGCCGGTACTCGCGCCCACGGTCACAGTCAGTGGCCAACCGAACATACCTGCCTTAACAGCCTGCTTGATAGGTGCCACCGGCATCCCCATGCCATAGAACCCGCTTCTAAAGCGGAACCAGGTATTCAGCCGGAAGATTCGCTCCTCTTTCTGCACCGCCTCCACCATAGCGACGCCCTCGCCAATCGTCCGGCTCATGGGCTTCTCGCACCAGATATCTTTGCCCGCCTTGGCTGCCGCGATGGCCATCAATGCGTGCCAATGTGGTGGCGTGGCAATGTGCACGATATCAATATCGTCACGGGCAATCAGCTCCCGAAAGTCATGGTAGCCCGCCACATCAGTCATTCCTTTTTGGGCCGCCTGCGCCTTACGCTGCTCCAGGTGCTTCGTATCAACATCGCAAAGTGCCAGCAGCTTTCCCGGCATAGTGAGATGTTGGCGGGATATATTCCCACAACCAATAATCCCCTTGGTCAACACCTCACTCGGCGGCGTATAACCCGGACCTCCCAGCAGATGGCGCGGAACAATCTGAATCGATGCGAGTGCGGCGATACCTTTGAGCACCTGACGGCGCGAAATCATCGTATTTTTGTTCATAACTTTATAACTTTATAACTTCATAACTTTATGAGAGGACTCACTTCTTAGACTTTACTGCGCGACTAAAGTTCATGACGGATCAGTGGTTTTTCTTTCTTTCGATTGTCTTTAAAAAATAAGATAAAGAGCAACAGGACCACCCCAGCGAAGGCGGCTGGTTTCGCCCAGAGCGGCTTCCATTCAATCGAACTGAGTTCTGCCTGGCGGAGAGCCTTCTTCTCTTCATCGCTCATTGATGCTTTGAGAGAGGCTATTTCCGCAGTCAACTCATCCTGAATAATCTGATTCTCATTTCCCGAAGAGGTGCCCAGACGCGCTTCCAGGGCTTGGATTCCGGCACCCTTCTGCGGGAATACTTCAGAAATATGCACCGAAGCGGGAGGGGTATGCTGGGCTTCAACCCTGCCGGCAATCTGGGCGCCGATAAACATGCCGAGGCCAAGGGTAAACAAGACCAGCATCCCCTGAGCCTGCCCACGGATATGCTTCGGGGCCACCCGGTCCGTGTAGATCTGACCGGTGACAAAAAAGAAGTCGTAGCAGATCCCGTGCAGCACGATGCCGGAAAGGATCATCCACCGCACCTGGTCAGGCGCGCCCATGGCAAATAAAGCATAGCGTGCCACCCATGCCAACATTCCAACTGCCAGCATCCATTTGACCCCCAACCTTTTGAAAAAGAAAGGCATGACCAACATAAAGAAAATTTCAGACATCTGGCCAAGTGACATGGTTGCCCCAATGACATCCCCCATCTTCAGGAATTCTTTAATGGATTGGATGAACCCGTAGCTCTCAAAATGAGACATTTCGACGACCCGACTGGTAATCTGGTAATAAAAAGCCAGGGGGATGCAGATCAGCATCGAGCTGACCATAAACACCAGATAAGAGCGATCCTTCAAGAGAATGAGCGCGTCCAATCCCAGGACCTGGCGGATGGACACATTCTTTTGGCTGCTCGGAGGCGTATCTGGTAAAAAGAAACTATACACTCCCAGAAGGATCGAGGAAGCGGCGACCAGGTAGAACATGTTTATTTCCGTCCCCCATCCGAGATAGGACAGTGCGACTCCGGCAACAATCCAGCCAATCGTCCCCAAAACACGAATTGAAGGAAACTCTTTTTCAGAATCCTCCATATTTTGCATCGCGATTGTATTGGTTAAAGCAATCGTCGGAAAATAGGTCAGCATGTAACCGAAAAAGACCCAGTTAATCGCCTCAGGGGTGGCACCTGACAGCATTAGGTGGGTCGAAGCATACATCAGGATCCCACCGGTGATGTGCATGACCCCGAGGACCCGCTGGGCGGCAAAAAACCGGTCGGCCACCATGCCCACGAAAAAAGGTGTCAGCATACCGGCGATCGGGCCGACCGAGTAAGTCCACCCGAAGTCGGTGCCGGTGAAGCCGATGGTTCCAAGATAGTTCGGTGCCGTGACATACCATGCCCCCCAGATGAAGAACTGGAGAAACATCATGATCGAGAGTTGGATTCTAGTAATGGTGGGCATTTTGTTTTTCGGAGTTTTCAGCAGAAGTCAGGAATGATTGCAAATACCGCCTCTCAGTGATGCCCCACTAAAAGCAAGGCGACTTGAAATGATCGGGATCGCGTCTAAGAGGAAGGAGTAAGCTGCGACCTAATTGGCTCCATTTTTAAATTCGTTCAAACATAATTACATAGCCGGAGGATTTTATCGGAGTAAAGAGGCTAAATTCTCCATTCAAGGCATGATTCCGGTTCCTTATCGGAGGCATTCACTGTGACAAGCCGCTAGTAGGTTGTAACATTGAAATTTTCGGAAATTAATGTAGCGTCCCGCTTTAGCAAAGGTCGGGTTTAATAGTCTAAAAACCTTACGGGGACGTTTGCTAAAGCTGCACGCTACGAAAGAAAATTGGTTATCAGCCACTAGGCCTTTGCGCCCTAATTCCGCCATAAGGAGTTTCTTCTATGCTTGGCATTGACATGGTCATCACTTATAACATTATATTAGTTCAAGTAAATTAACTCTGCTCGTGCGGTTGCACTGTGGATGAAAACCCCCGTCACTATGTCGATTATGTTTAATGTAACCCCAATAAGTCGCCTCTGCGTGCGTTCCATCTGCCGGCTCGGATTGTTCCTTGCGCTGGCTTTTCATACCTCAGCGATCGCGGAAGTTGTTTTCTCCGGAAGCTTCGAGTCGCCTGTGGTGAGCGGCTTCGATGATAATACCGTGCCCGATAATGGCAACTGGATCGGCTCTACTAACGGCTATGGATCAAGCAATCGAGGCCTCTACAACGAGTCTGTAATATATCCTGCCACCCCGCCATTTACCACGCCATACGGCGATCAGGCCTATTACCTAAATTACACCAATTCCGCGCTGACCACGGCCCAAGGCGTCGTCAGCGAAACCCTGACCGCCGACGAGACCTACACCGTCAAGTTCAACACGGCGGTCGTTAGTGGCAATGAGGCGAGTGAATACACTTACAAAGTTGAATTCCTGGCCTTTGACCTCGGCGACGACGACAGCGCCCGCCAAGACGGCCAAGCGGCCCGCCCTGGCACAGTGCTTGCCAGTATCACTGGCGAGGTCAACACCACCGACATGTCGCAGGAGATCGCCTTCACCTTCACCCCGGATGGCACCGACCCTTCGCTGGGTAAAGAGCTTGGCCTGCGTTTGGTCAAAGCCGGCGGCACAGTCCTCTATGACAATCTCCGCCTAATTGTAGGCCACGACTTCACTCCCAACCCTGCAGACGGCGAGGACCTCTCGGCTGGCGGTAATGTGACCCTCAGTTGGACCGACCTGCCTCCGACGACCCCAGCGACCGAAACCCCAGTCGACATCCTGTTTGGAACCGACCCGGGCGCTTTGAACCTTGAGGTCGACGGCCAAGTCACCAGCACGGCCATCGTCAACGCACCCACTGCGGGCACCTATTTCTGGCGCATCGATGCCTACCCGGACGGTGACCCTAATGGCACTCCGGTCAGCAGCAATGTCTTTTCCTTCACCATTGGCGACACCGACGGTGACGGCCTGCCCGACGATTACGAGTTGGCCAATACTGACCCGCCATCTGCTACCGACCTCGACCCGACATCCGACCTCGACATTGATGGTTTGACGGCTGCCCAGGAATACCAGTTTGGTACCGACCCCAATGTCGATGACACAGACCTAGACACCCTTTTGGATGGCGAAGAGATCAACGGCACCGCCGGATTGCGCCCCGCCACCAACCCACTCAATGCCGATACCGACGGTGACGGCCTCAACGACGGCGTCGAGTCCAACACCGGCACTTGGGTAAGTGCTGCAGACACCGGCACCAACCCGGTGGACACCGACTACGACAACGACGGCCTCAACGACGGTGCGGAAACCAATACCGGCACCCTGGTCGATCGCTTCGACACCGGCACCGACCCGTTTGACCCCGACACCGACGCCGATGGCGCGGGCGACTATTACGAAGTGGTGGCGGCTTACACCAACCCGCACAGCGATCAGGACTTTCCGAATGTGCCCTACCCGCTGCCCGACCCCGACCCGACCGACCTCGGCTTGTCTTCAGGTCCGGTCAAGGTTTACATCATGGCCGGCCAATCGAACATGGTGGGCATCGGCTATATCAATTCCAACGAGCCGGGCTCCCTCAACACCATCACCCGGGTGGACAACAAGTTCCCCAACCTGATTGATGCATCCAGCAACTTCACCGAGCGTAACGATGTGATCTACAGAGGCGTCGTTACGGCCAATGACAACAATGGTCCGCTGACCATCAATCAGGGCGGTGGCAACGACCGCGTCGGTCCGGAACTCGGCTTTGGCCACGTCATGGGCTACTACCACGGCGAACCGGTCCTGCTCGTGAAAGCCTCACAGGGCAACCGCAGCTTGGCGTGGGACTACGCGCCTCCGGGTTCGCCCCGCTTTGATTTTGATGGCATAACCTATGCAGGCTACGGCGATACTGATTCAAGCTGGCCTGTTGGAGGGTCTCCTGACGAAGTTGTTAATTGGTATTGCGGAAAAGAGTATGACCAGGGCTTCCTCGACGAAGCCGATTGGGCACCTGCCGGAGCAGACGACCCCCCAATTATCAATGCCGCCGATGTCCTCGACTTCAACACTGGCACACTGAATAACCTGCCGACCGCTGGCAACAACCTGAATGGCCGCACCTTTGAAATTGCCGGCTTTGTCTGGTGGCAAGGCCACAAGGATGGCGGCGAAGATCGTACCGGCACTGCTGGCGCTTACGCAACTCAATACGAGCAAAGACTTGAAGGCCTGATCAATTCGCTGCGCACCGAGTTCAATGCGCCGACCGCTCCATTCGTTGTTGCCACAATCGGTTTCGGCGGAGGCGGCTGGGATGCTGGTAGCAGTGGCGACACCATCTACAACGCACAGTTGGCGGTGAGCGACCCGTTCCTATACCCAGCCTTCGAAAACACCGTGGCCTCGGTCGATACCACCGGCTACTGGCGCGATGGATCTGAATCCCCGGGCGGCCAGGGCTTCCACTATATGAACAACGCCGAAACCTACACTCTGGTCGGCGATGCCATGGCCCGCAGCATGATTGAGCTGGTTGAACTCGCAGAATCAAATGACACCCTGCCACCTGCGATCACCACCACGATCCCAGCAGACGACGCAGTCGATGTTTCCGCAGGCATCAACCTGGAAGCGGCCTTTAACGACAACATCGCCATCGGCACCGGGAATATCACGCTGGTGAACATCACCGATGGCTCAGGCGACATCGTGATTGATGTCACCGACTCGTCTCAGGTTTCGGTCGGAAGCTCCGGCTTCACGCTCATTATCAATCCCTCGGTCAATCTCAGCGATACCAAGGAGTATGCCGTCCAATTTGACGCGGGTAGCATTGTCGATGACGCCAGCCCGACGCCAAACCCATTCGCCGGCATCAGCGACACCACGACCTGGAGCTTCACCACGGCGTCTCCGGACACCACCGCTCCGACCTTGTTGTCCCTCAATCCCGCCAATGGCGCGCAAGATGTATTGCCGTCCACTGACCTTGAAGCGACGTTCAGTGAGCCGATCACCATTGGCACTGGCAAGATTACCTTGGTGGATACCACGAATGGTACCGATACCCGCGTTATTGATGTCACCGATGGCACCCAGATCAGCATCAATGACGACACCCTGATCATCAACCCGACTATCGATCTCGGCGACGAAACCCTCTATGCCGTGCAAATTGATGCCACGGCCATCGACGATCTCGTCGGCAATAGCTACGCCGGCATCAGCGACACCACATCCTGGACGATCACCACGCCGCTGCCAGGAGTTGTCTTCTCGGATGATTTCGAACTGCCGGATGTCGATGGTTACAATGCCACCAATACCAGCAAGCAAGCATCCAGCGATTGGGTGAAATCTGCAGAAGGATTCGGCTCAGATCGCACTGGCGTTGTCGACGGCGTGTATGAAGGCACATGGACGGCTCCCGGGGGTGAGCAAGCCTACGCCATGCGTTACACCAATTCGGGAGTGACCACGGCTAATGGTGTCATTGGATCACTGACTGCAGGAACCACCATTTCCGTTTCCTTCGACCTTTTCGTCGACGGCTTCAACGGCGGTGATACATTGAGCGCGCAACTCGTCACCTTTAACGGAGGGGTTCGTAACGACTTGTCTGGTGGTCCCCTTAAGGGCACGTCTTCATATCTTGCCAATAGCGGGACTTTGACGGCACCGGCAACAGACTCCCAGCGAGTGACCCTCATCTATACCGTAGGTGATGATGTTGTGGATGACAACGGTGAAGGGACCGGGACTGCGACCACTTTCGACTCATCCGTTCTAGGTCACGACATCGCAATCCGTTTCAGCGGTCGAACTAGCGCTGCAAGTATCGATAACGTTCTAGTGACCATCACCTCAGGCGGTGGCGACACTGGCAACGACTACACCAGCTGGATTGCCGGTTACGACGTCGGCGGTCTGATCGGCCCGAACGACGATGCCGATGGTGACGGGGTCTCGAATGCCGCAGAAAACTACTTTGGCACTGACCCGAGCACATCCTCGGCTGGTTTGTCGGCAAGTGGCGTCACCCTGGGCGGCAACACCACCTTCACCTTCAGCCACCCGATTAGCGACACCCCGGCACCCGACCTGACGGCTGCCTACCAGTGGTCCACCGATCTGGCCACCTTCAATGGCGACGGGGTTACCGCCGGCGGAACCACCGTCACCTTCGCGGTCGGCACACCTGCCGATGGTGAAGTCACGGTCACCGCCACCGTGACCGGAACCGATCCGGGTAAGGTATTCGTCACGGTTGACGTGACACAGAATCCTTAAAACGAGGATCGTCCGCAAATAGACAGGTATTTCCCAAAGGGGAGAGTCTTCCGAGACTCTCCCCTTTTTTATCGATCACTCATCGCGTGAGTAGTCGCGAGGAAACGGGTGTCAAAGCCATGCGAGGGTGCTTTCAACCCCCACCCTGCAATAATCCCGTCAACCAAGTCATCCCATTACAAAGTCATCGGCCAGCGCGCATGAAAGAATTGCCTAGCAGGTGCGGCTGGATGTTTTTGATATTCGAGGCCTGATGCGGGGAGTCGTTATTCGCGACATTCGTAAACGAAGTCCTCAATTCGGGGTGCGTGGCGGTGCACCCGTGATGCGGCGTTTTTCTCAGGTCTAGGTTAAATCTGTCTCCCCGAACAGTGGTCTTAAAGCCGGCCGATACTCACCAGCGACGCCCAAAACTGGTTCAGGCGCACGTCATGCCGCCAGGCGGCGCTTAGAGAACTTCATGCAGTCGATCGCATAAAATATCAATCAGCAAGGGATGCTCTCCGAGCAGGGGGCTGATCTGGACGGAGCGAACGTCGCCCCGCTGGACCAGCCCGGCAGTGATTTCAGCGACATCGCCGCCCTCGCCCGCGTGCCTGCCCGGTAGGAGAAAAAACATACTCAACACCAAATCGCTTCCGGCAAAACCGTCCACGCTGGCGAGATGCTCGAGTAGCGGATCATTGAAGGCGTAATCAGCCCCTTCGCGGCGCTCCATTGAGCAAGGCTGAACGGGACGTCCGAGTTGAGTGGCGAGTTGCCGCGCCACCGCGTCCCTGAGCGTATTCACCGGTTTGAAGGGGGTGCCGTGGTCAACCAAAGCAATCTTGTGGTCACTCCCGTCCTGGAGATGTGTTTGTATGTGATGGGCGAGCATGCGCGCCAAGCGCACATCCGGGTGCTCCACGTTGCCCCCGGCGACTGGCGCAGCGATTTTAACCACGAGATCCGCGCAGTCCTGCCTCAACTCATCGGCAATCTCCGGCAGATATTCGGTGATCGCTAGGCTCGGCCCCAGGAAAAGCGGCAGAATGACAAACTCGCGCTGCCCGGCAGCTATAAGTTCCCGCATGCGCCGCTTAACAATGGTAGCGGGCTGGCCCCCGAGTTGGTCGCTCGGGATTTTGTGGGAGTGCAAGAGGCTGACTGCCTCAATGCCTCTCCCCGTCTTATGGCTAAGGATTTCCGCTAATTGGCGCAGCGCGAATGTCGCCGCTGGACGAAGCGACCCGTTATCGACAAGAAATATGGCTGGCGTATTCATCTGACTGTTGTATTTAGAAATCTCTTAGCAAACTAAGGAAAATGTTTGCCCGATACAATTCTTACGACCAATTTCTTCAATATGCATAAGAACGCCCGAATTCTTTTTATACTTCTCTCCGCAGTTCTCTTCTTTTCAGCCTGCTCCAGAAAGCAGGCACCCAGCCCTTCTTCGGGTGGCGTAACGGGGAGCCAAAGTGACTTTGGTGGCGACTTTGTCCCTGACAGCGGATTGGGCGGTGACTTTGGCTTAGACGCCGCCGGGCTTGAGCTTCGCGGCGATAGCGACGGCATCAGCAACGGCATGTATAACGGTCGCGAAATGGTCGAGGGCGTCCTCCCCTCGATTTACTTTGGCTTTGACTCGTCCTCCATCTCCGCTTCCGAGCGCGGCAAACTTCAGCAAGCCGCCAGCTATCTGGAAGCAAATCCATCGATGGGGCTATTAATTGAAGGCCACTGCGACTGGTATGGCACCGCCGAATACAATCTCGCCCTGGGCGACCGGCGGGCAGAAAGTGCGAGCAACTACCTCGGCACATTGGGCATCACACCTCTACGTATCGACAAGCTATCCAAGGGTGACCTCGAATCCACTTCGGGACTTTCCAAGACAGAGTCTTCCCAAGACCGCCGCGCGGATCTGATTCTATTGAAGTAGAGACACCGCTCGTTTCCGACCATGAACTCCGACCGGATGGCGGACTTCCAGTAGGATAAGCCCTTTCCTTTTTGCGACATCCGGAAGCGGAGTCCCTACTGCTTGGCGGAATCCTCTCGCCTGCCCGCGACCTGCTCTAAGTCCTTCAGCGACTTCAAGTGCCGGGAAAAGGCACGCATGACCCGCAGATGTACACGCGCCTGAGTATTGGCATAGAACCACCAGGACAATGTGGGGGCGAACCCGTGAATCGATGCAATCATGCAGGATAATTCGGGGAAGAGCCGGAATTCTAATCGGCCGGGCGGCTCGACCTTTCGGGAAAGCAAGCCACCTGAAATATAAAAGGCGCAGCGCCTTGGATTGCCCTGAGAGTGCGGGGTCGGGCTCAGCTCAAGAAGGATGACTCGCCGACCTAAACTCGTAAAACGAACCACACCCTGCTCATCCGCCGCCGCAGAGATCAGCCCCCGAAAACGACGTGTCAACCAGGCCGCATATTCATTGGCAACCTCTTTAGCCGACCAAGCTGGTGGATAATGCATGCGCTGCACCGAGCGCACACGACGCGCCTGTTTGATCGAGGCGTGGTCGGCCGCCCTCGTCGAGTTGCGCGGGTTCGGCTTCGGGTTGCCCCGCTCATCCACACTTTTCCGGAACGAGTCTTCAAAGGGAATAAACCGATCACGCAAACGCTGCTGCAGTGCATTTGGCTGGGCCACCAGGTCGTATTGAAGGCTCTCCTGCAAGGGTCCGACCAGTGCAGGCGGCACGCTCCCGAAAAAGGCCACCCAGTGCTTGGAAAGACCGAAAGCGTTATAGGGGAAATTTAAAAACCTGGCTCGTTTACCCAACATCTTGGCCGTTTCCGTGATCATTTCCCGATAGGTCATCGGCGTATGCCCACCAAGATCATAGGTGCCCCCGGGGAGATCGCTCTCGGTGAGACAAAGCTCAATCGCTTCACAAACATTGGAAATATCAATCGAGTGGGTCTTCGAGCCCACCCAGGCCGGCAAGAGCATAATGGGCAGGCGCCGCACCAGGTTAATGAGGAGTGAGAACGACGAGCCACCCGGCCCGAAGATCAAACCCGCGCGCAAAACCGTTACGGTGACATTGCGCGAGCGCATGACCTTCTCCACTTCCAAGCGGCTTTGCAAGTGGGGCGAGAGAGGCCCGGTGACTTCAGGCATAAGTCCACTCAGGTAGATCACGTGCTTGAGCCCGGCGGCTTCGGCACTGCGAATGAAGTTATCGGCCAACAGAAGGTCGGTATCTTCAAAACGACTTTGCTCGAGCCGACTGGATGGCGCCATCGAGTGCACCAAATAGATGCCGACATCACACCCTTCAAGCGCTTCAGTCACCTTCGGCAGCGAGTAGAGGTCACACTCGCGCCACTCGATGTCTTCCTTAGCGGACTGCGCCGAGACGACGTTACCACTACGCGTCAGGGCGCGAATCCGGAAGCTCGCCCGGAGGTGCTCAATGAGATGGGTGCCGACAAATCCACTCGCCCCGGCTAAACCGATGGTTGGCCGGGACTGAGCATCTTGAGCTGGCATCTATTTTCCGATTTACGCAGCTAAGAAGCTATCGAGCATCCAGATTGTTTTTTCGTGCACTTGAGTTCGGGCAATCATAAGGTCTTCGGTCTCTGCATCGCCGGTCGCGGCGGCTTCGTCGCGAGCCTTCTGGAGGTTGGCCACCAGCTTCTTGTTCACCTGCACCAGATGGGCGACCATTTTATCGGCCGATGTATCTTCGGGGATTTCCTTGACTCCGGCCATCTTGGCGAGATTACCGAGACCTCCGGGCGCCAAGGCACCAAGGGCGCGAATACGTTCGGCGATTTCATCCACCGCCGTGAAGAGCTCGGTGTATTGCTCCTCGAAGGCATTGTGCAGGGAGAAGAAATTATGCCCCCGCACATTCCAGTGACAGATATGAGTTTGCCCGAGCAGCGCATAAGAATCGGCGACGACTTGACGCAGTGCTTCGACGACAGAGTTGGACTTTTTAGCTGTTTTTTTTGTTTTAGGCATAACAGCAAGCATAGGGCAACTCCCCCCATTGTAAACAACATATCCCAATTCGCTGAATGGACGATAACTTGGCACCGCCCAATAGCCCGCTTCGATCTTACATAATTCCCTGCCACGATGGAGCACCAGTCCGCCCAACCAGCGGTCGCCCAACTCTTTCTCAATCCGTTGTATCGCCGGATATCTAATTTCCCAATGGACGCTCTAGTAAGTTGTAACATTGAAATTTTCGAAAATTAATGTAGCATGCCGCTTTAGCAAACGTCGGGCTTAGCGTCTAAAAACCTTACGGGGACGTTTGCTGAAGCTGCACGCTACGAAAGAAAACTTGTTCTAAAACAAAGAGGCTTTTCACAAATCTTTATGCGCGGCATTAGTATCCGATCAAATAGGTTTTTCATGAAGTGTAGTGTCGGAGGACGACGCTAGCGCGCCATCGCTACACGGGGTCGAGCTGGAAAGGCTTATTTGAAACCGACGGACGGCGCTAGCGCGCCATCGCTACACGAGTCGAGCTGGAAAGGCTTATTTGAAACCGGAGGACGGCGCTAGCGCGCCATCGCTACACGGGGTCGAGCTGGAAAGGCTTATTTGAAACCGGAGGACGGCGCTAGCGCGCCATCGCTACACGAGTCGAGCTGGAAAAGCTTATTTGAAACCGACGGACGGCGCTAGCGCGCCATCGCTACACGGGGTCGAGCTGGAAAGGCTTATTTGAAACCGGAGGACGGCGCTAGCGCGCCATCGCTACACGGGTCGAGCTGGAAAGGCTTATTTGAAACCGGAGGACGGCGCTAGCGCGCCATCGCTACACGGGTCGAGCTGGAAAGGCTTATTTGAAACCGGAGGACGGCGCTAGCGCGCCATCGCTACACGGGGTCGAGCTGGAAAGGCTTATTTGAAACCGGAGGACGGCGCTAGCGCGCCATCGCTACACGGGTCGAGCTGGAAAAGCTTATTTGAGACCGAAGGACGGTGCTAGCGCGCCATCGCTACACGGGGTCGAGCTGGAAAAGCTTATTTGAGGCTCCACTAGACCTGAACCCACTGCTTGACTTCGCTCGGGAGGCATCCGAACTTGATTTTTCCGCAATCACCGCCATGCCCACCGCAACTCTCAACTACGAACCGATGGTCTTCAATCCCAAGCTGGGAAATGAAGCCCCACTCACTGCACTCCAGGAAGAAGTGCTTGCCCTCAAGAAGGCGCGCAACGCAGTTATTCTGGCGCACAACTACCAGGTGGACGAGATCCAGCGGGTGGCCGACTACGTGGGGGACTCCTTGGGGCTGGCTTATCGTGCCGAGGAGGCCGACGCGGACTGCATCGTTTTCTGCGGCGTTCACTTCATGGCAGAGACGGCTAAGATCGTGAACCCGAACAAGCCAGTTCTCCTACCCGATATGGACGCCGGTTGTTCCTTGTCGGACTCCTGCCCGGCGGAAAAGCTGGCGGCCTACAAGGAGGCCAATCCCGAGGTCTATGTGGTGGCCTACATTAATTGCTCGGCAGCAGTAAAGGCCCTCTCGGATGTCATCTGCACCAGCGGTAATGCCATGAAGATTGTCGAAAAGGTGCCGGATGATCGACCCATTTTGTTTGTGCCCGATCAAAATTTGGGTCAATGGGTCTCGAAACAGACGGGCCGACCCATGCGGCTCTGGCCAGGCTCTTGCTACGCCCACGTCCTGTTTACCCAGCAGTCGATTGAGCGGCTGAAATTGCAATTCCCGGACGCTCTGGTTGTGGCCCACCCGGAATGCGTGGAAACCGTCCGGGACAATGCCGACGAGGTTTGTAGCACCGAAAAGATGATCGGCTTCTGCCGCGAGAGCGACGCTCAGCAATTTATCGTCGTCACGGAGACCGGCATGATCCACCGCCTGCAGCGGGAAGTGCCGGACAAGACCTTCATCGCTGGTCCGACCGATACTTGCGCGTGCAATGAGTGCCGCTTTATGAAGATGAATACCATCGAGAAACTGCGCGACTGCCTCCGGGACATGACGCCGCAGATCGAGATGCCGGAGGATATTCGCCTCAAGGCTTACGCCCCGATCAAGCGAATGCTGGAGTGGAGTAAGTGAACTCGATGAACATCGAACATTCAACTTCGAACATCGAACGTCGAATGCGGAAAATTGATCACAGCATGTTTAATAGAGAAATACGCGAAATCTTTTTTTACGCCATTCGACCTTGGACGTTCGATGTTCGATGTTCGATGTTCACATGAGCAAAGCGACCCTCACCTACCGCAACGACCTGATCAAGGCGCCCTTTTACGGGATTCTGGAGGCCGGTTGGAGCACCTTTGCACTGGTCATCGCAATTCGCTACTTCGACGCGGGTGAGACACACAAGTCCTTCATTGCCGGATCGGGCCCGATCGGCTTCCTGCTGACGCCGCTGACGCTCTATATCGCCGCACAGCTGCGGGCGCGGCCGAGTCTGGCCTGCGCCGTTGTTTTTGCCGGGTCCGCCGTGCTCTTGATCGGCGCGAGCCTCATGCACACGCTGCTGTTTTTTACTCTTTTTGCGGTGACCAGCCAAATGGCAGCGGTCCAGCACGGACCGCTTCTACTGCAAATTTATACCAAAAATTACACCGCCAGAGAAAGAGGCAGCCGCATGACGGTGCCCTTTATCCTGACGGCAGCCTTCGCGATTCTTTTTTCTTTCGCCGGTGGCCTGATTCTGGACTGGAGAATCAGCGCCTATCCCTTGATTTTCGTGGCCATGGTCGTGGCCGCCCTGGTGGCCGCCTACGCGTGCCTGCGCATGCCCAGCTCCCCGCTCTCCCGCGAGCACATAGGGAACCCATGGCAAAATTTTAGCCTGATCTGGAAGGATGGGTTTTTCGGTTTTTTGCTCGGCTCATGGATGTTGCTAGGCCTGGGCAACCTGATCGCCCTGCCCGTCCGGATCGACTATCTGGCCAACCCTAAGTTCGGCATTAATGCGGATAACACCACCATTGCCGTCCTCATGGTGGTGATTCCGGCGACGGCCCGAATCCTGAGCACGAAAATGTGGGGGCATTTCTTCGACCGTCTGCACTTCGTGACGACACGAAATTTACTCAACCTTTTCTTCCTCCTCAGCATCGGTTTGTTTTTCTTTAGTTCAAATCTGATTGTGCTGGGGGTCGCCATGGCCTTTCAGGGCCTGGCAATGGGCGGTGGAAAGATTTTCTGGAGTTTGTGGGTCACGAAAATCGCACCCGACGAAAAGGTTTCTTCCTACATGAGCATCCACATGGCCTTGACCGGGCTGCGGGGCACGATGGCCCCCTTTCTTGGCTACTGGATCCTAAGCCAGTCCAGCCCCGGAGCGGTCGCCGTGATCGGGATGAGTCTGGTGACGGTTTCAATTATTCTTTTCGAACTGGTGCGGGGGCATGAGCGTTTACGAGCGTGAATGCCCACGATAACTTTTTTGACTCTTCCCCAGTTTGGCATACTAAGTTCAGTAATGAAAACCTTGGCTCATTCTTTTTGGATGACATTCCTATGGGGATGGCTAGGGCTCAGCGCGGAGATTATTCCTGTAGCTACGGATGCTCCGGGCAACTTGGCACGGGAGGACATCCCGCAGTTTATTTTCGTGACTTTCGACGATGCGGTGAATCCGGACATCTACGAAATGATCGGCCGTATTTCGCAGCACCAGCATGCGGACGGCTCACCGGTTGGCTTTACCTTTTTTGTCAGCAACAATTGGACGGATTATTACCTCGTGCACAAGCTCCATGCAGCCGGGCACGAAATTGCGACCCACACCATCACTCACACCACGGGAGGTGGTACCGACTTTCTTACCTGGGTGCGTGAGATCGAGGGCTGTCGTGAGGCTTTGCACCGCCTGGCTGCAATCCCTATTGAGGAGATTCGCGGCTTCCGTGCACCCTTCTTGGCCTATAATGGTGCCACTTATGAGGCACTGCAGGCACTCGGATTTGATTACAGTACATCAGTGAGCGAGCCACTCGGGAAGTTCAGCCTCTCACCATCAGAAATGATCTGGCCCTACACCCTGCACGATGGCCTGCAGCAGACGCTCTGGACTGGGACGGGGCCCTCCTCCAGCCTGCCCGAGCTGATGG
>Ga0306899_1000568_pt1 | contig 17753 bp, 22 predicted proteins | sample AntRauMFilla3764_FD_190407 | JGI IMG/M metagenome (GOLD analysis project Ga0306899, IMG submission 190407) | Saline lake microbial communities from Rauer Islands, Antarctica - Metagenome Filla 3 #764 (v2) (version 2) | ecosystem: Environmental > Aquatic > Non-marine Saline and Alkaline > Saline ... | reverse complement strand
CACATTTGATAGAGAATCTATAAGCCGCCAGCTTGGCGAGGCTCGTGAACAGGCTCTTTCTATACAAGAAACTTTGGAAAACCAAGAACAAAATAACAACTCTCAGACAGACACTGGTAATTCTGAAGACACTGGTAATTCTGAAAGTGTTGTAATGAAAGAACTACGTCAGCGTCTCTTAAGTAGTGATGGTATTGTATCTTCTAGTAATACAGGATTAGAGGACTCACTTGAACGTATTCAACAGAGTGGTCAAGACAGAGCACAGGCAATATCTTCACGTTTTAATAACTCTATTAGAGATGCACAAGGTGCTGGTTCACGGAATGCTACTAACGTACGAGAGTCTACTGGTGGATTTGCAACCAATTTAGCTGCTCTACGCGAGGTTACACGAATGACAGATGAAAGAATTGGTAGTCTTGAACAGCAGAGGGAGAACGCATTACTTAATGACCGTTCTGATATTGCAGACCAGATAAATAATATGATACTTCAAGAGCGTCAGATGGAACAAAGGGCTAGAGAGAGTGCAGTCTCTAATCTTTCCAACTTTGCACGCATGGAACAGAGCCAAAATCAGTTTGAAATGAGTAAAAACCAACAGCAGAGTCAATTTGATACAAGAGAAGATAGGTTACAGGATGCACAAGATACTCAAGATGCACAGAATAAAATTCAGTTCTTAAAGGATAATAACCTACTTAGTAACGCCAGTGAGGCTGAACTAGGGGACATAGAGCGACAGTATGGAATACCTGAAGGCTCTCTTAGCAAGATACAGAATATCCCAGAACTAAACCTTCGTACTATTTCAGGAGTTGGTTTAGTTAACGTTACACAGGATGAGAATGGTAATCCTGTCACTCAGGTAATTGCCGCTGAACGTAAGGAGACAGAAGAAGAAGAAGAACCCGTGTTTTCTTTTTCAAAATCTAGTATCGGAACATTAGTTAAAGCTGATATTGTACCTTCTGATATACCTCTTATTCAAAAAGCAATAAACACGTATGGTCTTAATTTCGTTATTAATAACTATGATATTAACGAAGCACAAAAAGAAGCTATTGCAAATGCAGTGAAAGAGGAAGAGGGATTGTCTACATCTTATAATAATTCATTGCCAGGAAATCAAGGAAATCCAGGAGTGTCAGAGGATTAATATAATAATATATGGCAGAAGCACCAAACCAAAAAGCAAGCAGAAGTAATTCTTCTTCTGTATCTAATTTTCCAGCAGGATTAACCCCTCCTTCAAGTGATACCTTTAGATTTACTGGTAGTGGTAAGGCATCTACATCAACAAGTAAAGCCACTAGTAGACTACCCAGTAGTTCTACTTTTAGACCTAAGTCAAATGCTAATTTTTCTCAACCTCAAGGATTCAATCCTCCTACTAGTAATACTTTCAAGCTGAAAGAAGGTGCTATTAATCCTTCTCAACAACGTGTTAATGATACGAATAATGAGATAAATAGGGAATTAATGCGTAACGATGTATCCCCTGGTCCTTTCAAGAGTGTATTTGGAACTACGGCTGCTAATAGACAAACAGATTTGCAGAAGAGAGAAAGTGAGTTCTCTGGTCAGACTATTGGAATGCCAGAAAGACCATTGGAAACCATTGGTATGCCTGAAAAAAATCTAACTTCATCAAGAGCGTTAGCAGAAAATGCTAGTCCCTTTTTCAATTTTATGTCAGATTTAAGAAATGATACTTCTGAGTTTGCTGGAGAGATTGGTTCTGCTTTTATGGCTGATGTAACTGGTGAGATACAGGATGAAGAAGACAAGGCAAGTGAAGATAATATGGTTAAACCTATTGCACAAGGGTTTTTTAGAGGTTTTGGTGACATTACATTAGGAATAGCTGATAAAATGCCTGGTATATCTTCTTATGATGTAAACATAATGCCAGAGGATGAAGATGAGAGGCAGCTTATGAGAAGTTTAACAGGAGAAGAAACAGAAGAATTTAATGCAAGCAATCTTGGAAAAGAGGTGGCTGGTATATTTGGTAATGTTGAGCGTGGTGATGAGGTAAGTGGTCTAGCGAATCTTGGTTATAGCGCTCTGGGAATTGGAATTGGTAGTCTTGATTTTGTTTCAGGTGGTGGTTCATCTAAAATTATTAAGAACACACTTGATTTAGACAATCCAACTATTGATGCTTTGATGGGTGCTATTAAAGGTAATGCTGATGTTTTTGTAAAGAAAACTGATTTTAATGAAATTAAAACTACCCTTCGTGAACTTTCGCAAAGGAATATACCAGACAAAGAATTAGATAACTTGGCTAAAGACCTGGCTAAGTCTGAAGATGTTACTGATGTAGTTAAAAATACTGAAAGGTATGAGGCTTATACTAAGGCTGCTAATGATGTCGAAACCATTTCAAATGCTGCAAAGGGTGATGTTGAAGACTTAGCAAAAGCCAAGAATACTAAGGAGGTTGATGAAGTCTTAAGTCGTTCTTCTAATGAACTTAACAGACTTTATTCCAGAAAGAACGCAGATGATGTAAAGAAAGCACTTGTAAAAGCAGGGTCAAGAGATGATGTTATAAAGAGTCTTAGGGAGGGAGCACAGAAAAGTCTTGAAGACAGGAGATATACTAGCAGAATGAAGGCTGCATTCCCTGATATAACTATAATTGGTGGTCAAAGAATTATACGTTCAACAGATGATTTATATAAACAAGCTTCAAGAGAGGTGGCTGAAGACTTGGATGGTGTTCTCTTAAAGATTAAAGATGGTAAATGGGATGACCTAAATGTAGCACGTTCTTATGCTGCTACTGATGAACTAAACAGAATGGCAGCGAGTACCGATGATTTAGTGGAGAAACAAAGGCTGTATAGAAGAGCTGGTGAGTTAGCTAATGAAACTTCAAAAGAATTAGTAAAGATGGGTAGAGGTCTACAAGCGGCTGGTGCAATGAGTAGGTTATCTCCTTCTTCGTTGTTACGTTCAGCGGAAAATCGCTTGGAAGTATTCAATAATAACCTCCCTGCTTTTGCTAAGAAACGCCAATTAACAACTAAGCAAAAAGACTTCATATTAAAAGAGGCTGAAGAAATTAAGAAACTAGATAATGGTTTTGAGAAAAGTGCAAGAGCTTCTCAATTACAAGATTATATCAATAGACTAGCTCCAAGTTCTTGGGGTGAAAGAATCAATGCTATTTGGAGAGCTAACCTACTTACAGGAATCGGAACCTCTGGACTTAACCTCGGTGCCAACTTAGCTCACGCAGGTACTATTATTGCAAAGCAAGTTCCTGCTGTATTCTTCGATAAGATGGGTACAGCTATGTTTAAGAATGAGAGAACAACTGCCTTCTCATTACCTGAAAAGCAAGCCATTGTAGATGGTTTCGAAAAGGGTTGGAAATACCTGAAGACAGGTTTCGATGAAAGAAACGTCGCTGAAAAACTTAATAAGGGGAACGTTAGCTTTGGACAAGGTAAGTCAGCAGATTTATTTCAGGCATACTCTGATGGTGTATTCAGATTAATGGGTTCTATGGACCAGCCGTTCTATTACGGTGCTCTTAACATGTCTCTGCGTGGTCAGGCTAAAGCTAAAGCAATCAATGAAGGTATCGCAAGGGCAGACAGGGCTAAGTTTATCGATAATCTTATTGAAGACCCTACGGAAGAAATGATTAGGTATGCAACAGCTGATGCACAAACAGCTGTGTTCCAGAATGAGACATTGTTAGGGAAAAAACTAAACGAAATAAGAAAGTCAGGCACATCAGCAAAGTATGCAATTCCTTTCTCAACTACTCCTTCAGCAGTAGCAACAGAAGTGATTAACTACACACCTGCCGGTCTTATTGGTGAATTAATAATGACTGCGGGAAAGAGAGGTCCTGACAAAAGAAAGATGGTAGACGCTTTGGCTAAGTCTACAACTGGTACGGCTCCTATGTACCTTGGGTATGAACTATATAAGAATGGTAACCTGCAACTAGGTTATCCGGAAGACCAAAGAGAGGCAGAGTTAAACAAAGCTGAAGGAAGAGGAAACTATTCAATACAATTAATGGGTGAATGGATTCCAGCTGAAACGTTTGGTCCTCTTGGTGCTTTGGTAATGATTGGTGGTTCTTTTGCTAGAAACCAACAAAAAGAAGGAAGCCCAGGAAAAGCAATGCAGAGGTCAATAATGGAAGTAGCTGCTGAAACCGCCTACGATACAATTTTAATTGCACAAGAAAGTTCACCACTTCCTTCATTGTTTGATGCTGCTAAAATGATGGAAGACCCTAAAAGATATGGTAAAGAATATCTTGGTAGGTTGGTTAGTGGTTTCATACCTAGAATGGTTCATGACATTGCCGAATCTACTGATTCTTTAGACCGTAAGGTTACATCAGATAGTGGCAACATTGTACAGAATGGTTATGAAGAAATAACCGAACAGATAAAGAAAGGTATCCCTGGTTTGCGTCAGACTCTACAACCACAGGTTGATGTACTTGGAGGTGTTAGAGAATCAGAAGGGATTGGTAAGTTCATTAATCCTATTCGTTCCGAGAAGGCAACTGTAACAGAGGTAAGCAGTGAATTTAGACGATTACATGATGCTGGGTTTAGAATATCTCCAACACGTCTGGGGGGAAGTAATGGTTACGAATCAATCAGCGACTCCGGTAATGTTAATCTTGTTAATTTAACAGGTACATTGATTAGAAACAACATGGATACATTTCTTGATTCACCTAAATACCAAAAAATGTCAGACGAGGAGAAGGTAGATTTAATTGATGATATGGTAAAAGATGTAAAGAACTACACAAGAGCTGTAACAGCTATTGAGGAAACTGTTGACATAACATCTTATAATGAATTAAGGCAAAAGTTAATTTCAATGGAAGAAGATGACCTTATTACAAATCAAGTAAGGCAAATATATGAGCAATTAGGTGGTAAGGAGATAATTGAGAGACTGTTGCCAGATGGTGGTTTTTAATAAGGCTAGTATTAGGCATATCTTGTTTTAATATTTTCCTTATTTAGAGTACACAAAGAAGGAATGATATATACGATGATATATACCAACCCCTTAATATAAACGTCTCTATGAGCCTCTCTCATAGGGTTTTTTACTATAAAGAGTACAAAAACTCCATCTTGTTCTTCATACCACTATTCACGTAATCTTCTTTGTCCACAAACGTCTTAAAGTTCTTTTTTATTATTTCCTTCTTGTAATTCCCTGCTTTCACAGTTCTGACATACGCCATCCAAGAAGAAAGAGCTGGTTGTATTTCCAGCTCCTTTTCAAATCTATCCTTGATAGTCATTAGATTTATATATTACCCCATCTTTAAGTCATCCTGTCTGATAATAAGGAAGTCGTTTCCTTTGTGCGTCCACTTCTTAGCAGAATAACCTTCAAAGGCTACAACGTCCCATTCCTCAACAGGCATCTCTACAAGGTCTCCACTCTCCAATATGCGACCTTCTCCTGCAAGTACCACTACTCCTGTATGGAACTTATCATTGTAGTCCATGGGAATACTAATCAAATCTCCTTGATTAGGGTCTATGGGCAATACAAGTATATTGTCATAGAACATCTTCTCTGCTGGTAGCTCTATCTCCTTACTCTGATTTTCAGGTAAGGAGAAGTCACTAGGCTTCTTCAGTGTCGGCTTTTTCTTCAGTTTCATTTTCGTCTTGTTTAATGTCTGTTAATTGGATGAAGGGAACTAAACCTTTTTCTGAAAAGTTCAACTTCGCCTCAATAGAAACCTGTGTATCTTCTTGTAGTTTAACCAAACCTTGCTTAAACTCCTCCTGACGTAGTTCTAGATTAGTCTTCTTCTCCTTCTCCTTTTTTGTTTCTTTGTTGTTCTTTGTCATTTTTCTGTAATACTAAATAATTGCTTGTAATAATCTGTTTTACCACTGAGATGGAGTTACTGATAGCCTGTTTTGTAACTTTAACAGGGTCAACAACTCCATCCTCTATAAGGTCAGACAACTCTCGTGTCTTGGCATTGTAGCCACCGTGAGACTCTGGACTAGTTTCTTCTTTAAGCTTATCCATTATATTCTTCTTAGCCTCATCGGAATTCTCCAGTATTTGTTCAACCGGAGAGGTGGAGACACGACCAAATGAATGCCTGAAATCTTTACCAATCTTTTCTTCTATCATATTCCAAGCTGTCCATATAGCCATACCACCACCACGAAGTATACCCTCCCTGATAGCAGAGCGGGTAGCATTGATTGCATCTTCATACCGAAACAGTGATTCAGTCTTCTCTATGTCTGTATCAGCACCAACCTTTACGGTTACCATACCGTTGGTTAGAGCAGCCAACCTACGACTCTTGGTATCATCGTCGGGGTTATCTTCCTTTTCCTTCCTTAGACCCTCTATATGCTTGTCTAAGCTCTTGTTATCCTCATCATTACGCTCTATCACTGTCTTCTGTGGATTAGACTTAACGCTCTTTGCAATGCAGAAATCATCAATGGTTAGGTTGGTAACCATCTCTCCTCTGCTTTGAGAAACCATTTCCCCATTAAGATACATGGCTAGGTCTGATAGAGAGGTTGCATTATTGTCTGTGACCAAACTATCCTTAACAGGTAAGATGTTCTTAATATTGCTATCTGCTGATTTATGCAAGGCAGATAACGAGTTCTGTGACTCACCAATGAAATCTTTAGCAACGATAACAACGTTCTCATATCCAGCATTGATAACTACTTCCATTATCTTACGTACCTCATTCTTATAATAGATACGCTTATCAGTAACCAACACTGGTACATCTTTGTACTCAACAGAGAAAGCTCCTGGCTCCTTCAAGAAGTCAGGACTCAATATACCTCCGTTAACTACATATCCATTGTCTATGTCTAGTTCTGTCTTTTCTCCCCCCTTCTCAAGGTTTATCATACCGTCAGTACCGGAGATGTTAATAATCTCCATTACTCTATCAGCTATCTCATCGTCATTATTAGCTGAAATCTTAGCAATGTCTCTTAGGGTGTCGTTATCTACGTCCTTTATACAAATCTCATCAATAGCACCGAGCATTTCTTTCTTAAATATCTCAAGTTCATCTTTAATCTCTGTAATACTTAGACCATCTTCCACCATCTTAAACATCTCCTTTAGTAGTACATATGATAATAGAATAGATGTAGATGTACCATCTCCCACCTTATTATTGGTCTGTAATGCAGCTTCTTTTATTATATGAATAAAACCATCCTTTATCTCATCATTGGATTGAATGTTCTTGGCGATAGTAACACCATCATTTGTGGACAAAAACTGTCCAGTCTTAGTTTGAAAAATAACATTACGTCCCTGCGGTGACATAGTTTCACGTACAGGGTTAGCCAACTCTTCGGAAGCTTCTAGTATTTTCTCTTTTATTTGATTGTATGAATGTACTAGTTTGTCTTCTTTCATGTAATACTAATATAACATGACTTGATTTGTAATGCAAGTGTGCTATAATATATTACATGAAAGACGATACAATAATATTCAGAGTAAGCAAAGAACTAAAGGAACAGCTTGAAAAAGAAGCTAATCTCTTTGAAATGAGGCTTTCTGATTACATGCGTCATTTCTTAGATGAGCGCTTTAATGTATTACCTGACGATGGCGAGTAGAGGTAAAGGTTCAAGAGATAAAGGTGCTCGCTATGAGAGGGAAATAGCCAGTAGATTTAAGGAGAAATTTGACATTGATGTTAACAGAACTGGCTCGCAAGAGCGATGGTCTTACTATGGTGGTGATGTTCACGCTCCTGACAACAGTGATACCATTCTAAACGATTACTTTTTTGAATTAAAGAATAGAGAAAACCTGCCCAAGACTATCATTAAATGGTACTCAAAAGCCAAAGATGATGCTGAGGGTAGTTATAAAAAACCAGTAGTGGTAACTACTAGGAATAATGAGGACGACTATGTTTTTCTTACACTAGACGATTTTGAAGCCTTACTATTTGAACTGGAGGGTTATAGAAAAGAGGACTAATTCTTATCGCCTATTTTTGTGAAAGATGATAGTAGTTTCTGCACGTAGTCCACTCACTGCACTTGCCATTTGCTAGTTTTTTGGCAAGAAAGTTAAGAGAGAAGTCCCAATCAAAAGCCTCTTCATCTGTTACCTGTGGGTAGTAACATTCTGTTATCTGAACAGGACCTCTAGCTCTGACAGGGTAACCATTACTAGGGCAAGCAATATTCATATCTCCCACTGCTTCTTTATTATAAGAACTCTCATTCTTGACTATGTAGTGAACTAACTTAACAGACACTCCCCACTTAAGTGAGTAGTGCTCTATCTTATTATTTATATCCTGTTGTGTGAGTGGAGTGGTCTCTTCAATAACAAAATCTTCCTCCTGAATTGTTTTATCAATTTCAGAAGCTTCAGTTGGAGCTAATGCGGTTGGAATGACGTTAAAAAAAGATAACGCCAACAGTGTAATGAATGCAAAACCAAAAGGTCTAATAAGCTTTAGGGTTAATTCTAATTACCTGTATTACTACCACCACTTCTCTCGGCAAACCTATCAATAGTAGCAATAGTTATATCACCACCTAGGATAACCTGAACTATTTGTGCAATAGCCTGCGCTTCACTAGCGGAAAAGGCTCCAATAGTAACTAATACCTGAATAAAACCAATAGTTACTAATTTCCAAAACCGTACACTGGTCAGGAAAGCAAACTTTGTATCTCTAAGTTTCATCTTATGAATTATAGCACAAAACGAAAATATGTCAAGATGATTGAGCAGAGATTTTACTCCCTTTCTTCATATTTTGAATGTCTTTTTGTACCTTTTCCTGTTTTTCTTTCTCTTCTTTTTCCTTATCCATATTAGTATTATACTCGTGTATTCATATATTGTCAACCAAATAAAAGATGACGGGCATGTTTTGCTCCGCCATCTATTAACCGTGTCTCCGCTGTTTACGCAGTCGGCTATTTATTATTGATTGATTGTTTTGTTCTTGTTCCATCCGGCTCGGCTGTGTTCTTTTTTTTTATGGTTTTGTAATGTGAATACGTACAAAGTGCATCGTACGTTAAAACGACAAAGTGAACCGCTGTGTCTTTGTAGTTTTTTCGCCTTAGATTGTATATCAGCCCTAACCCATGAAAACTGGCTAAGACCCCATGTACAAATGTAGCGAGTACTTGTAGCTGTCTTTCTGATTTGTCCATCTATCCTCCTTGTTTAGCGTTTAACATTCCAGTGACGGTTTTTGAGTAATGCTTTCCAGTTTGCGAGTGAGACTTCAGCAGTCTTACCAGTCTTGCACGTCATACAGATAGCATCGTACTTTATCTTTTGTTCTGTACCATTATCCGAGTTTTCAAACAGTTGACCTACCTTGTAGACCTTATGCATGGTTAGCTCGTGATAACAATGAGAGCAGTGTAATTGTCTATGAAGTGGCATACCACCTCCTGTTTTGAGTTAATATTCTAACCTCCGATTTGAATACTTAGAATTATTGCCACTGCTATTGCTAGCAGTATCAGAAACCATAAAAAGGCATCTGGATTTTCTGGATTTCCGTGTTCGTTTAAGAATGGCATTAGTCCTCCGGCTTTTGGGTTAAAAACTCAACAAGAATGAATGGGTAGTACCATCTTGGCAGTTTCCTGCGTTCGTGGTGTGCGCCTACTCCTTTTGTTTTCTCATACTTGTATATCAGTCTCTCGAGATGATTGTGACATGTGCGGCATATCCACACAGACATCTCACCTAATTCATCAGACTTATAGAAAGCCTGCGGAAAGACGTGGTGCAGCGACGGGTCACAGTTTGTTCCGCACTTCTTGCACGGTTGTACTGGCTCGTCTCCGTAGTCTTTGTAGTCCCGGTAATTTATCATTACTACCTCCAGTCGTTTTTCTTTGGCTTATTCCAGAACATCCCCTCGCATTCCCAGAGCTTCAGAAGTGGATTGTATACAACAAATCCATTCTTTCCTGAAGAATACATTAGGGCTTCCATCCTGATGATGTCGTGTTTGTTTGCTGGTCCTTTAATCTCGATAAAAGATACGGCTCCACTGATGCCAACAAGCTTGTATGGTCTCCGAAGCTCGAAGTCCACTGTGTAACAAAACTTACTACCATCACGTGCAATAACCTCATATTTCTGATGTGGTCTGTACGCAATCTTGTAATTATCGAGAAGTTTAGCCATTCTGATTTCCATTTGACTGGCAAATCTATGACCACGGTATGTTCCAGGACGTGCTGCAAACATGTATCCGTTATGACAACTCATTTGAACCTCCTTTTTAGTTTTAAAAGAACATGTCCAGTCTACGCTTTGCAGACTAGTGTCCTCTCCCCTTACATGCACATAAGAGAAGAGAACACCAACCCGAAAAGGGGTTGGAATAGAACTATTCCTCTGTCTCTTCCTCCTCTGTCTCCTCCTCTTCTGTCTCTTCCTCTTCTGTCTCCTCTGCTTCTACTTCTTTGTGTTCATCTGCCATAATATAATCTTATTAGTGACTAATAAAAACGTTAATGACCCCGAAGGGTCTCTAGCATATCGGATAGTCCTGACTTAATCATAATTAAATGGTCTCGAATACCACCAATGTAGGGCTTCCAGCCAGCGGCTGCCTTACGCCACGTGGTAGGAAACTGAAAATGTGGTCCATCCTGAACCTTCCAATCACCTCCCCAAACAAGACCCTCCTGCTTAGCTAGCTTAGAAACCTCATCAAACTGCCACCAACTGTAGTCAGCTGTGTTATCTGGTCGAATAAAAGCAATATCAAAAGCGTACCCATAATTATGTAGTGACCGACCAGGTGGTGCTGCGTATACCCCTGGCAGCTCATATAACTCTTTCTGTTTGGCTTTAGACCGATACCCCGACACCATAATCATTTCATTCTCGCCAGTAAAACTCTCCTTCATTAACTCGAACTTATATCTTAATAGTGGGTGTAAGCGTTCTTTGTTCATGCTCTAAGTCGTCTAATTAACCTCTTTGCCTTCTGTATAGCAATCTGTAATAGGTTTCTGTATTCATCAGCCATGTCCTCTCCACGTGCTAACTCAAGGTAAGGTTTTATCTTCTTGAAATGTTCTTCATAGTTGTATTCGTCAAACCCTTCAGCGTCACCGTGAATAACTCCGTACTCTGATGCTCCTAAAACATGCTTAAGGTCAATGCCTGTGTGTATACGTATATACCTCCAAAAAGCGTGAAAGGTCTCATGCTGGGCTGTCTGTAACCAACCTCTTCTGTTCTTTACCAAGGTGATACGGCAATCATTAAAGGCTGAACTAAGGTGCCAACCCAAGATTCCATCCCCATTCCAGTTGCTTCCTTGTATTAGTGCTATGTACAAATCAATAGTATTGAAATAATGCTCCGACAAACGTTCAAGCTGTGCAAAAATCCACTTCCGGCTTAGCCCCTTGTCACCTTTCTTGTTGTAAGACTCCCACTCTATATCCTCAAAATTAGCTTCTTCCTCTATCCATACGGGGGTAAAGAAGGTCTCTTCAAACCAGTTCTTATACTGATTCATTGAGATGTTATTATCCTTTTGTAAAAATATCTGCATAGAAGGTTTAACTATCTATTATAATACCACATTAATTTGTAAAAGTAAATAACTACCAGTTTGTATACCCCTTTGTCTTACTGATTATTTTCATTATTTCTTTCTCTGTATACTCCTTAGTATCCCCCTGAAGTTTCCGTATCTTGTCCTTCCATGGTGAGTAATGCACCTGATAATCTCCAAGTACTATGTGATTATTACGTGCTTTACTGATGTTGCTACTGGTCTGCCCTCTCCAATCAATCTCGTCTACATCATCCTTGTACCTATACTCCCATATGTCTGGCATTTCCTCTGGTATGATGTGGTTCTGGTGTAGCTTAGCCCAACGCAACCATTCAGTGCTAAGGTTAACACTAGTTTCACCACATTGGTAGATATAATCATCAGTCTTTTTACACTCTATCAAATAAGCTTGAGAGCCATCCAGAGAGGCGACGAATAGGTATCCCTTATCTTTGCCCAAGTACTCCATATAAGTCGCTAATTGACCCACATAAGACTCTCTAGGGGTATTATTACGTGTGTTTTTAAGGTTGTAATAACTACCGGAGGCTTTAATCTCCATAGGTGTACCATCTTTTAGTATTACATCAACATATCCATTGATGTCTATATTGTGTGTGTACATCTCTACTCTGCCGTGTTCCCTCTGGTCGTAATCCTCCTGCACATAACCATTATGCTTAAGGATATTAAGGAAATTCTCCTCAACCCCATTACCTGAACCAAAGAGAAGCTCCTTCTTCCACTTAATAGGATTAGTACGTGGCTCATTCATCCAACTAAAGTACAAATCTAAGTTGGACTTGCCGTAATCAGAAGCATAGAAAGCCTTCCTCTCTCTATCCTCCGATGTTGTCTTTAAGTTTTTTAGGGATAGTTTCATTAATTTTGAATGCATTTAATACATCATCACTACTAATACCTTTCACTCGTCTTAAGTTATTAGTCTCTCTTACTCTCTGCATAACCAAATAATCATACTGTCTCTCCTTAGTGAACACCAAGTCGTGAACGGCTTCCTTAAACTCAAAGTTGGAAAGAGAGCTAGCAAGACTGATAATCTCTTCAATCTTATCTTCATCAGCCTTATCTATTAAGCCCTCTGTTATCACATACCAGAGGTTATCAATCTCACACTCTTGAATTTTTGCCTTTTCATACCCCAAATCATTACAGTACACATTGTATATCGTGGATAGTTTTTTGGTTGTGTAATCAGTCATATTGATTTCGGGTAATTTAAGGAAATGATTCCATTTATCTATTCCATTCCCAACTGCTTTCTTGTAAAGGTTCCCTTCTTTCAGTTCGTGTATCGCCTTACCTATCTCTATCTTAGCAAAGTTAATACTCTTGTTAGCTTCTTCTATCAATCTGTAAAGACTTCTCGCTCTTTTGGCTTCTTCTTTTAGAGACATTTACAATACTAAGGTTAGCCTTAAAATGGAATATCGTCAGGTGTAATTGGTTCGTCTTCTTCTTCTTCCTTAACTTCTTTCTGTGCCTTATCTTCTGGCGTACCTGCCTGCTCAATCTCACCTTTAACAAAGTCGTCAATCTTGCCTGTTTCTTTATTAATCTCTTCCATCATTTCCTGTATAGCATCAAGGTCTTCCACTTCATCACCAATCTCAAAGTTTAGACGGTAGTAGTCGATACTTCCATCTTCAACTTTCTCAAAGGATACGGTTGTCTCAACTGTAAACATCTCCTCTCCCGCTTCCTTTAGTGAATTGTTGTAATCGAACCAAGTCTCTAGTCCTGCCCCCTTGATAGAAAGGCGTGCAATTTCTCCATCAACCAAACAATAGATTATGTAGTTAGTAGCTCCTGAAAGAGTGTTTCTCTCTCTAAGTTCAGGTGGTGTACCCTCATCAACTAGTTTACTCTGACCTTCAAGTGACTCAAACAGACGAGCTTTCTCTCCATTATTATTATATTCCGTAGACCAAAGTGTTTTGTTAGAATCACCTTCTCGTATGAACTTAAGAAACTTTCGGCGTACCTTTAGTATAACAACACTTAATTCATCTTTGTCAAGTTCCTCTGTTACCCAATCTCCTTCTTCATCCTGAACCTGTTTCTTAAAGAAACCTTTCGTACCATGTAGCTTGTACTCTGGTACATCATATGTCGGACGCTTGTCTTGAGAAGAACCAGACATTTCTTTCATTTTTTCTATTTGTTCCTGTTTAGTCATAATTAAATTTATTACTTATAATGTACAATCATAGTATCATTACGTGTATTACATTGCAACTATCTAGTAATTAGAACACAGAAATTCAACAGCGTCAACAAAGTTAGATGATTGGTCAAGTTCTAAGCAGAAATCAATTGCATTATTACCATGTTTTCCACAACCAAAACAGTGATAACCATTATCTTGGTCCAATAAAAAGCTGGGTGTACTATCATTGTGGTTTGGAAAAGGACAACATATGTTCTGCCTCCTATTCTCTACCCCTATTATATCAGAGATTCTGACATTTCTAGCCCGCTCTATTTCCTCGTCTGTTATTTTACCAATCGTTTTCATTTGATTTTATATTATCGAATTCATCACCAACATAACTATCCCCAATCCTTCCAGTTTTAACGTTAAAGTGAAAAGTATCCTCTGTCATATCCCCCTTGTTCTTTGTAGCATAAGGGGTAATAAAACCTGAATCAACATCGCTTTCAATCATAAATACAGTCTCTGCAACCTGCGATATGGAGGAACTTCCCCCCAAATCATCATTAGTAAGCCTGTTATCCTTATTGAACTTATTAGGTTTGTTCGGGTGATGAACCACCACGAAAGCCACAGCCTTATCAATGGCAAACTCCTTTAAGTCATGCATAAGGGTACTCTGAAATGTGTACTTATCACTTGACTGACCGGCGATGTAATCAAGATGGTCAATGATTACAACCTCTATACCATAAAGACGCTTGGCTCTCTCTATGGTATCAAGTATCTCGTCCTTGGCGGGTACAGAAAAATACAAAGGTTTTTCTCTTATTTTGGATATGTAATCATCCCAATCATCGCTGTCTAAATCCATCAATTCTTCTTCTGTGTAGTTCATATCAATACCAATGAACCTTTTCCCCACATTATTTATACCGCGCTCAAATGGCAAGATTAATGTAGGCTTATCTTCATCCACCAACTCCCTAGCTAAATTAAGTACGTAGGTAGTTTTACCAGCATTAGTCTTACCAGAGACAATAATCATATGGTCATCTGTCAACTGAACACCTGGCATAATACGCAACTTCTCTCCCAGACCAGAGCTAGAGCGAAAATTATTTATTACATCACCTATGGTCTCAAACTGATGAGAGTGAAAGTAGTCAGCCTCCTTTATTAACTCCTTAAAATCCTCCTTATCATGCTCCATGAAAAAGTCATTGGCATCCTTGTATCCTTCAGGGTAAACAACATGCTTGGTCTTATTGATACCTACATGCTCTGATAAGGTTTGAGCTGCCTCGATACCTGGTTCATCGTTATCGTATGCAATCCAAACGTTACCAATTTTATCAATAAATTCCAACCAAGGGCGATAACTATCTTTACCAGAAGCAGGAGACACTACATTTTTAATACCTGCTTGCCAACAACTGATTAAGTCAAACTCCCCCTCAACAATAAGAAGTCCATCCTTTTCTTCACCGTGTTCTATTCCTTTTTCATGGAACAACCAAACCTCGCAATCCTTTTCTTGAGTATACTTATACTTATCAGGTTCTAGCAGTCTGTACTTTATGTTAACTAGCTCATCATTCTTATAGACAGGTATTGATATTGCATTTCTTCCTTTATCATAACCCAAATTAAAATACTCGATTGACTCCTCATTTATATTTCTTCCCTTAAGGTAATCACTGGCTTTAGTACTCTCCTTTAATGCGCTGCAATACTTTTCCATGACTGATACAGACGGCTTCTTAAATTCAATGCCACTTGTATTTGCTAAGGATTTTATATTTTTAACTTTATCTTTGAGAGACATCTATCATGTATTTTTTAATGACTTCTAAAGTGTTCCTTTTCAACCATTTCTTTAGACCTTCTGGATTGTTAAAGTCCTTTCCAATTGATACCTTTAGTTCCACTTGCGACTTTGTAAAATTTCTTGGTAGTAAGTCCAGTGGATAGTAATGCTTCTCAAGATAATTATCCTCTAGGTGAAAATATACCCACATAGCAGACGCTATCATCACCTCACTGTTCTCCTCTAATAAGCTTTTTAGTAGACTACCTGTCTTTCCCCAGTTAGAAATTGTCGGTTTAATCCCGTAGCGTCCAAAGAAAATGGCAGAGTAAAAAGCTATTAATCTATTAATGGAGGAGTCTTTCTTACTCAACCACTTTGGTAGATTATTAAGCTTATCTTCTGGTTTATCCCATTTCTCTTTGAACATATGTATATTTTATCATAGCAATAATTATGTACATAAGGCGTTTGACAAATGAATAAATAATGATAATATACCAATGTGCCTTTCTTGCATGTTTTAAGGCACAGTTATCAACAAGGCTAAGATACCCCTTATTTGGAACCGTTAACACTTAGTTTACCCTGAGTTTAACAGTCTAAATAAGGGGTATCTTTTGTGTTGCTGCAATACGGTTTATATGCTATTATATTTTTACAAATCCATTTCTGGCAAACGTGCAATCAAAAGCCGAATGGTCTCATAAAGATAGAAGTAGTCTGCACGTGAGTCGTAGTAAAACTTGAAAGAGTGGAGAGACGACCCATCAAAAGAGTCATTAGCAGTCAATTAGAAACGGAACTCCCTGATTGACACTGAATAGAAATGCTAATGATAAAACTCCGAGTTAACACAGACACTCTCATGTCTTGAAATATCAGATATCAAGACGTTGCGACGGTTACTAATTCCGACCGAAACATCAACCCCCCAAATCTACTTCTTATTGGATAACCTTATGTATATATATACTAAGGCTCTCCTTGCTCTGGAAAACATCAAACCGCCGAAACAAATTTTTCTAAGTTAAAGTTAAGGGTTAACATAAGTTAAAGTTAAGTTAAGGGTTAACCTAAGATAAGGTTAAGAGTTAATCTTAGAGTATAATAGGAGTTAATAATACTCTGGAGCGAGTGTTTTTAATGAACAGGAAAGGTAGTAACAATAAACATTAAGTCTATTTATTAAATCACGAGGGTCTAACCCTCTGTATATATGAATAATTTAAGTGTAATATAATTGGTAGCTAGGAGTCGAACCCAGCACATTGACCATCTACCAATGAGTAATCTGGAAGATAAAGAACCAAAGCACCGTTCATATTTACCATGCCTCAATAAGTGGTCTCTTAGTGGATTTACAATATTGTTATCGAATGCCCTCGTCCAAGTACATTATACACAATTTATGGTCTTTTGTAAAGCTTTTATTTAGTTGTGTTCATTAGCCTGTTAAGCCGATTAGCTATGTCCTTAGCGTTATTTTCGTTTCTGCTACGCCGAACAACAGTCCTGCACCGCTTGATTTTAACGACCGTGTACTGCTTTTCTTTGTAGTCTGGTCGGTACTCAACCTCAAACCCAAGTACCTCCTCCTTACTCATGCTCATTGCGATTAAACTCATGCACATTACCCATATGAACCTTCAAGCCTGTCAAGCTCTTAGAGGCAGCACCACACTCTCGGCAGACGTATCTACCTTGGTTATCTCTTTTGTGTTTATTTTTACTCATATGCGGCGTCTATTCTTGCTTTAGCAATCTCGCAATACTCTTCGTCTAACTCTATTCCGATAAAGTCAAAGCCCTCGTGCTTGCACGCGATACCTGTCGTTCCTGAACCCATGAAAGGGTCTAGTACAGTTCCATCTTTGGGTGTTATCAGCCTGCATAGATATTCCATAAGGGCTACTGGTTTAACTGTTGGGTGATTGTTTTTTCGTTCTGTTTCTCCTCGTTGAAAAGCATTATCTATTGATTTCTGTCTACCATCATCTGTCGTCTGATCCTCAAATCCCTCCAACCCTTTATTTCTTTCACTCTTTGAAGCCTTAGCTGTGTAGAAATAGCGAGACTTATCGTCGCCTTTTACTTGCATACCTTCTATGGCTTCTTCACTTCCATCGTGGATTAGGTTTGCAGGAAATCTGCCTTGA
>Ga0306899_1000566_pt1 | contig 17795 bp, 18 predicted proteins | sample AntRauMFilla3764_FD_190407 | JGI IMG/M metagenome (GOLD analysis project Ga0306899, IMG submission 190407) | Saline lake microbial communities from Rauer Islands, Antarctica - Metagenome Filla 3 #764 (v2) (version 2) | ecosystem: Environmental > Aquatic > Non-marine Saline and Alkaline > Saline ... | reverse complement strand
GACATTTATAGCAGCCGTTCTAAATCCTGTCTCGTACATAGCACAGCAAGATTGTGACATAATACATGAATAAAAAAAATAAGCCGTCCAAGTGGGCGTTTCAAATTTGAATTGACGAACTGTATCACGGTGTCGAAGGTCTTGGTACTGTGTGTCAGATTACCTTTCCACTCGACCGTGCTTTTCTTTAGAGTATCGTCGTACTTTACGTGCATACGGTACAGCGTCTGCTCCCATTCTTGGCTTTTGAGTTGGGCGTGGTAATCACCGCGGACTTTCACCATGAACAAACGCAGAGCATTCAAGTGCGTGGTGCGCATTTCATCTCTTTCTTTTGACGAAATAAGCATCGTCCAACTCAACCCCGCGCTATTTGCCTCTATAAGATCGAGGACGAGGCGATCGTTGCGAATGTTTGAATTGGGCCCATACTCGTCGTAAGTTGAAGTGAGTGTGATCGAACAACCATCTCTTAAACTTTCGATATGAATCGGAACATCGCGCACAGGAAGAATCGCATCACGGATGATGTCGTTCATTTTCTTGTCTTTGCCGTCTACGTAGGACAACGTCTTGGCTTTGTACCCTTGAAACACGCACTTGTGAGTGATGTTGTACCAGAGAAGAGCGTCGTAATCCATGTTGCGCACGTCAATGCTCCACGAGTACGCTTTGCGCGACACTTCTTCTGTCCTTGAGACTACGAGAGATGCCGACACCCCTTTTCCAGACAGCCCGAGTAGCGTTTTGCCTTTTTGATACAACATTCGATGGTTCATCACGATGAACGACATAAAAGACAAGATGATAGACGACAGGAGGCCGTCGAGGAGGGGGTTCCCGGTCCGTGCCATGTTCAGCACATAACCCACAACCACGTTCGAAGTCGAAAACATCCTATCTTGTTGATGGCGCCCCCCGCCTCTTTCCCTGTCAGCTGATGCAGGCAGCAGATCGATTTAAAAGTATGCGGGTCTTCTGCAATTTCTCGAAAAATTAGGTCAGGAGACAAAATTCACCTCAAATTCTCCTCGGGCGAATTCACAAATGACGCCAATTTATTTTTCGGACGTGGAGAGTAAGAGTAACGGAGGTAAAATGAGGGACGGGAACTATATCGGGCTCCTCATATTCGGATGCGCTTACATCTACGCCTTCCTGTCGTCGAAGGCCAGGGTGACAAAGCGGCTGAGGCTGACGACAGAGATAGGTGGAGGGGGAGAGCATGCCTTGCGGAACAGATCCGCCATAGACGTATTCTGGCTCATCCTGTCTAGCTTGGCCGTCGAGATGGTGTTCATCGCAGTGATCGCAGTGTTGGCGCTGTACCTCTGGAACTTCGTTATAGAAGGCAGCGTGCGCATGCAGATATCCGCGCTCGTGATGACGGGTAAATCGTCATCTGAATCCGATAAGGTCGGATCCGTTCAAAAAAGCCTCGGTGTAGCTTTCGGGAATCTGTTCGACGCGGACGTCATAAGCTTTCTCGTTTACGCGATGACCGCGACGATGATATACACGTATTACTCGCTCATGTTCCTTCGAACGAGGCGCCGTCCGCTAGCGTCTCACGCTGAATATGATAGGGTCATATCTGACGTGTACAGGTTAAACTTTGTTCTCACGTTGGGTCTCATCGCGCTTCGCATGATGTGACGCATACATGGTATAAAGCGAAACACGCTTCTGTATGTAATCAATCACGAATACATTTGCACGATCGCGACTATTACGCAATATATGACCTGGTCCGGGACTCTGTGGCGTTTGTTGCCACGTTATCGTTCTCCGTCAGCGCGTCGACAGCAAGAGAAAGAGAAAGAGCAGGAACAATGTGTGGGGCAAAGTGACGGGTACAGCGCCATATCCGGTATTCCTTTCTTATTGGCACGAAGGAACCATACTTACCATGATCATTTCAGAGACGAGTCGGTGCACGTCACCAGCGCCATCATGACCCTCATGCGTCCGATGCGTATCGATGACGACATACAAGCATTGATCGCCAAAAGAACCGAAGTATGTGGGAACTTATCTGAAACGTATGACTATGACGCTGTCGTGTGTGAACGTTATTTCGACGCCCTGTGCGAATGTTATCCCGAACAGGAGGATGATGTGTGCAGTGAAGAGGAAGAAGAAGAGGAAGAGGAAGAAGTGGATCCTCTGTCAGACGAGTCCGGCTCTGGTACGACCGGTCGATGCATCATACTTTTATTCACGGGAATATTGTTAAGTCGGTTTGCGTTGTGGTCCGCCGACGTGGTCGGGGTATTGTTGTTGTCAGGCAGGCGAACGAGCGACGAATAAAAATATTGTAACGATGACGAAAATAATATATCTTCCCTCTTTATAAAAAACGTTACCGCAAAGACCACACACACATTCATGAACTCGTCATCATCGCGTCGCAACAATCCATATACGGTGAACAATCGTTTGACCGACCCTTTCAAGAGCGCTCGACAGGGCGCTTCCTCCACCGGAAGCGGGATGCTCTCCGGTTTCAACCTAGTGCTACTCCTCGTCGCTATAGTAGTCCTAGCCGTCGTGATTTATCTCATCGTAAAATCGACCCAGGTGTCCAAGAAGCAAAAAGAGAGAGACTCCGCACGGGAGGGTTTTCACGCTGGGTCGTACCAACTGACCTACCTCCACATGGACGGTTGCTCGTACTGTCGCAAATTTGACCCGACCTGGAAACAATTACGCAAGGAACACGAGGTAGAGTTCCAAAAGATGGACGTCGGTTTGAAAGACCATGAATCTAAGACCGCTGAAGCGGCGGAACTTTCCCCCAACGGTTACCCTACCATAGTCCTGGTGAAATCCGGGGAAACGGTGGCGACGTTCAAGGGCGAGCGCACGGTGCCGGCGTTGGTGAAGTTTGTCAAAGATAACGCTGAATGATTCGTTCAATATAGACTTTCGACTTCCTCTTCCTCTTCCTCTTCCTTTCCTGTGTTTCTACCTACGTCGGATGATTCCAGAGATCGTAACGGAAATCTACCACTGGGTCTGAACTCTGCGATGGACCTGTGCGGAGTCGTATGAGACTTCGCTTTCGATTTCGGTTTGGGAAGATTTTGCTTGATGAGCTCGTCTTGTTTTTTTCGTTCCTCCTGATACCTCAAATAAAGATCCGTTGTGGTATCAAGAATGCCGTCTCCTCCACCGCCACCATCACAGTGTTCTGCCGCGAGTACGGCACCCTCCCTTCCCGCTCCTCTGGTAGACACGGGATGTGCGAACCGAGTGAAGTTATTGTCGTCGCCGCCGTTTATTCCTCGCGTTGTTTCCTGTGGTGGTGATCGGAGTTGAGGCGGCCTTTCTGAGACAGTCGAGACAGCCTGGGCGCGAGGGAGGGGTATGCGTTGCTGCTGCCGTGTCCTTCCCTGACCCTGATCATCGGAGATTTGTTTTACTCTAGTTCGTGTGACGGTACCGCCTCCATTTTTGGCGGCTGGCACCACGGACGGAGGAGGCGGCGGCAATTGTTGCGGGTGTTGTGGCAGCCTGCTTGCCCGATCCGCATGGGAAAAAAAGCCCCATGATATGTAAAGCTTGCGGGGGGGTTGCAGCTCGACGTAGTATCCGTTGCCGGTGAGGTTGCGGATCATGAACTTTACACACGTCTCCATGTCGAACAGCGGCCGGCCCATGACCAACATGGGCACGTCAAAATCGCATTGGCTCTTGTACATGGCGTTGATCCGCCGGATGCGTGTGTAACATCGTTCCAGGACGCTCGTGAAGCAGTCCCGTTCCTTTTGACGCCGCACCAGGGCCAACCTATGCAGATCGTAAACGTTAATCTGGTTGGCCATGGTCGATCAGACGTTCGTCGCGCGTTGCACGTATATACACATACCAGGCGAAAAATGTGACGTCCTCGTCTGGCGCGTTTTATTGTTTTGGAAGCAACAATCACCACCCATGTTTTTAAAAATGAACCGACCTCGTTTTCAATGTACAACCACGACACAGGTACAATACTCATTCACGGTTTAGTCTGTCGCACAGTCCTTTCACCATGGACATTTGCAACCTGGTTTCTTTTCACTCGTTCGCAAACTGCGTAAACGTAGCGGAGTCGTCGACACCCACCAGCCGGTCTATCGCGTACAGCGTGGTTTTTTGAAGATCGGATTGCTTGACCCAAGACATGTCCGCACCCCAGTGCGCGCACATCGCCTTTATCATCGGCAAATTACCTCTGATGCACGCGCTCCACAACGCTCGTTCATCTACGACGCCGCCGTGACGCTCGACCAGCATGTGTACGGTGTCGAGTTTGTTGTATTCGGTGGCGATAAGCAACGTTTTATTGATCGTCAGCATATTCGGATTCACACGCCGGAACATCTCTTCGACCATGACGGCCGATACCTGTACTGCGTAACGAATTAGTTCCGGTGTACGGTATGCCATGTCGTTCAACAGAAAACGATCGAGCAGTATCTTCACGACATCCAGATTACCGCGTCTGAACGCTTCGAAGGTACCAGAAGAAGCGACTACTCTGCTGATTCTGTTTCCGTAATTGTCACAGATCGCTTTCACGAGTTCCACGTTACCCGTCTTTATCGCACCATCCAGTGCATAAACCTCCCCATTGCACGAGACATTACTCGATAAGAGACGCCGGATGAGCTTCATCACGATGGACACGTTTCCTCCGAAGGCCGCTTCATGAACTTCATTGTGTGTAATCGGCGCGTAATCGCATATGACATCCACGACGGACGCGTGTCCGCGTCTGGACGCTGTGCGAATGAGGGTTCGGATGTGATCGGGATGGCGGATGGACGACGTCAACGACGCGTTATTATTTTGAAGGAACAGCGTGCGCAGCCGGTCCGCGTCTCCGTTTTCGGCGGCGACCAGCGCCTCCGAGCGCTCTCTCAGAATGTCGTCGCATACGTGGTAGTTCAGCTTATTCGTGAACATGACGCCCGTGAACGACGTGGCGTCGCACTTTTCAAACACGACGCGCAGCACGTCAGGGCAAGTCAACATGTTATTTTTAATGTCGTGCGACATCATGATAAAAAATAAAAAGGTGTGTTCATGAAAGTACGCTGGAATACACGCGGTAAATTATGATTTGAAACCACGTGACATCGGTATTGGGATTTCGTTATGAGGGGGGGCTTGTCAGCTGAACCAGGGTAGTACAATAGTTCCGGGGAAAGTCGTAAATCGACTCATTTGTACGATTTCCTGTATTTTTCGGCAGGTACCCCCCTTTGGAAAACTCGTGAATTGTCTGATATTACGAACTCCCCGGAAGTATTGTACTACCCTGAGCTGAACCGTTCTCCGTCACTATACACCCCGGGTGGGATCTCCTCTATTACCTCGTTTTCAATCTTGAATGGACTGACTGTATCTTACGAAAAATGTCAGGAGGTACCCCTCGTCAAAAAAGGGAGGGACGAGATCTCACTCTTCATATAATTATTCCTCTTCCTCTTCCTCTCCTGCCAACTCTTGGAGCGTTTCCGTGAAAGACAGTACGATGCGCCAACTATCCGTCTTCAACGATTGAATGAAATCAACGTCCCAATAGGCGTCATCTTGTAAATCCTCGTTGCGCCAGGTCCCCAGTATTCCCTCGCACATTTCGGGTAGTCCAAGACGACAAGCCACCCGCAACGCCTCCCTGACGGACTCCACCAGCTCTTCGAACGCTGGTCTGTCGGTGCCTGCGTGATATCCTTCTGTGGCGATGGGCATAACGGGCATCGTGTCGCTTATGTCTTCCAATGCATCATCGTCATTTCTGGCGACGATGGCCAGAAGGTCACACCGCCATTGCGATACGGTGGTCGATAAGCCGACGAAGTTCATGAAGTCTATATGTTCGGTATTTGTCCCTGATGTAAAACACAGTCAGTGCATGCTTCAAATTTAAATAAAAAGGGTTACAGTGACAACTGTAATTCGTTCTCGTCGTATATGCGAGCGCCGTATGCTCTCAGAAGATTTACCATTTCGGTATGACCGTTACTTTCTGCGGACAGTAGGCAGTCGTGTCCCTCCATCTGAATGTCGACGACGCCGCGTCGAAGCAATAGACTGGCGACCTCGACATACCCTTTCAATGCAACGGGCATCAACATCGCTACACCGTCATCAAAATATAATTTGGCGCCGTGATCCAACATCACGCGCACGACATCATAATAGTTGTTTTCCGCTGCGTATCCCAGCAAGGACGTACCCTCTTTGTAAAGCCAAATGTCCGGCCGTGCACCGCGCTCCAACAGCAGCACAACGCCTTCAGTAAAACTGTTGATCACCGCCGTCCGCAGAAGAAAGCCGTTCGCGTAATTCAAATCGGTTGTTTGTTCGATTAACTTACGAAATACCCATGTTGCGTGGCCTCTTGCGGCACGAGAGAGCAATTGAGTGACTGTGCCGTACCCACGTACCAGAGCGCGTATGTACATCGTAACGTTTCCCGTGATCATACGCGCCAGTTCGCGGTTTGTGAGGAGAAGGGAGAACGCGCTCTGGCGAGAGTCTAAATTGTCGAAGAGTCTGGGAAACACTTCGTGCGCCAAAATTTCGGTGGGGAGGCGTCCTCGTATGTCATAATTTCGTGAAAAATATTCGGGCATTCCGGTTTTCAATCAACTAAACACGGAGTACAATGCCCTGAATTCTTTTGTTTTATGTGTGGTCTGTGATCGGAAAAAAGATCGCGCATTGAAACGATTACACCCCCCTTCTTTGTTTATCGACCAGGAAGCTGGCGCAGCAGGTATCTCGCCAGGGCGTGGGATAAGACCTTCGGAGGGAGAAAACCGGGAAAGATGGTAGTGATGTCTATGTCGCTTTCCGTGCAGGCCTGTCGGAGAGTCCAGTCGCGTTTATTCGTCTGAATCAACTTGCTCCACACGTCCACGTGATTGTTGAACTCTTCGAGCGCCGCTTTTTGAGATGCGGTGATGCTGCCAGGGCCTGTTGTATCGTTCATCACTACTCTCCCGGTCTCTGACACTCTTTTGCCCACCTCCATCAACGTGTTCACGTGTTCAAACACCTTTGGTCGTCCTGGTCCTGACAATGGCCCTGATACAACGAGATCGTCCAACATTTTCATTTTTTCAGGACCGGTCGTCGTCATCTCAAACTTCATGAGGAGCGTGCACCGTTGCGATTCGTCTCGACATAAGTGGATGCCTTTCACGTCAGTCGTGTCCAAAACGACGCCGTCATTATATGCCACGACGGCCTGTACGTGGAGGAGGATGAGTTCCAAGAGCTCGTCTTTTTTAACCACACATTTGGGAACATTCTCGATGTCCACCACGTGAATGAACGAATGCGGCGCTTGACGGGAATCAAAGGCGATCAACGTCGAGGCGTGTCTCGTATTGTTCACCAGGACGGACACCGTGTGGACACGATCCGTGTAATCCGGTATGGGAGACAGCGACAGCGACGGACTTGTTCTCATCTGCTTGACATATCGAACGACCACTTTCCGAATACCATCATCGGGGGTGAGCCGCACGTGATCCATGTCGGACAGAGAGAAGAACGTGCATAGTATCGCCGACTCTTTTCGCTGGACCCCTGTCAGTATGACATACTTCCAATCCGAATGCTCTTCGTGATTAGGACCGGCGATGGCTCTCATGTACATGAACCTTCCCACGGCCTCTGCATTGCCGAAGGCTGCGTCCAGAGACGTGTAAAGTGTCGCCTTGGGCTCCAACTGGTCGGCGTATTTTTTCGGTAAACGACTCAGATCAGAGACACGATAAAACGATACGTGGACGTCCACCACGGAACGGTCCAGGCTCATCAAGGGGCGTAAATGCCACTTCCACGTGGCGTCCACGTCTTTCGGATCAATGACAGAACCGACAATGTCATCTACAGAAACGCGTAGAGACTCGTCGTCCGGTAGATCGAACGCGACAAAGCGCAGGAACACAGGGTGAATCGGCACGATTCCCAATAGATCAGGGACACACACGGACCGGAACTCTTTATCGTAGTGAGCGCGATACTCTTTCGTCCCCCTCAGCTTCAGCATCCTGGTTGGTGCGGACGGATTTATATTTATTCAATGTCAGTGCGAGCGAGCGGAGATACAATTGGGCACCGCGTGTTCAAGAGATGGGTCAGGGCAGGTCAATTTTTTTCCTCAAATCCTTGCGGAAATAGGACCGCTCTACGAGATCTTTAATATCCGGGCGTGATAGTTCAGGAAATACGTAACGAGATATGACAAAAGCTGCCGTCACTGTCGCGAAAGCATTGTGGAGCATGGACACGTTCTGTTCATACGATTCTTTTTCGGTTGGATTATCTACTGTCGTGGTAAACAATTTGACACCGAATACGCAGACGACGGCGAGTAGGACCGCACTCAGTACGAAGTATACGGCCGTGTTCACCGCCATGCCTCCACACGTCCACAAAGCCAGGTGGGGGTATCTTGCGCGCACGAGGCTCAGCACCGCCCACGGAACGATTGCCGCGGCCAAGAAGAACAGCGTCTCTCTGAGGAGGGCGGCGGTAGGGGCGGGAGCTGGGACGAAAAAACGTAGTGATCGTAGCGCAGGTCCGCGGCGCGATAATCCTCTCCGCGCCGCGGCCAGAGCGTCACGTGTTCGTTGCACCATCTTCCACCTTTTGGAAAGTGCTCCCACTACGCTGGCCGCCGAGATGGACAGGGCCACCAGCGTCAGCAGGGCGCGAGTGCGGCCCAGGTTCGCCAGAGCAGCGGCCACCACCGTAAAAACGCCGAAAAATACGTGGATCACCGCCCATCCGGATGTCGGAGTCATGTGCTTTCTCCACAGTCGAGCCACAGGCTCCACGCCTTTCAGAGTGCGACGTAGGGGAGCGAAATTTTCGGACAAGTTGGACACCGGGGACAACAACCAGGCTCCTGTCACGAAGAACCGCGCGACGCGCGCGTTGGGCAGGAGCTCCCATGCGGCACAAACGAATACCATGGCCGCCACCAGTCCCAGTGCAAGAGTGGACGATCGCGTTCTACTCAGAACACGGGCTCCTTTACGTCCGATGAGGGGCCTGAGTATGACAGGGTAATCGTCTAGTTCACGATTATTAGTACGACTGATCGACGATGATCCTTCCTCTCCCTGTCCGCCATCTCGCATAGAGGCAACGATCTCTTCACGCAAAACTCGTGATTCCTCGTCATCGTCATCTGAGTCGGTCGAATCAGACAACAGCCTCACGCCGAGCGCTCTCTCGCCTCCCCTGTTATCGATCTCCTTCTTCCACCCCGACGCACCGTACCAAGCTATAGGAAAACGAGTGTGGTACTCTTCTGCCTCCGATCGCGCTCCTTCAGTCGTAGTCCCCGTATCACCCCCACCCGCTTCACGAGGAGGAGAGACTTGGGCGGACTCTCTGGGACGGACTTCTTCCGCCGTAATACCACAACCAGAAGACATCGTTGCCGTACCTCTCTTTCTTATCTTGTCGCCCGAGATATAATTTCGCGGTTTATCTTCAGCTCTTCATGTCTGTGTTACAGCAAATTTCGTAGTAAAGAGATTTATTTTCTTCGTCATAAGTATATTATACCAGGTCGCTCCTTTCCCTGTCCCATCCGGTTTTTCTCAACGATGTCAGCTTATACATTCGACGGCAGCGAAATATTCCTGCGCTTTTTCAAGTACATCTTCGAGGGCATCATCGTCGCCATGGCCGCGTACTTCATCCCAGGCCGTAAACTGGACATCGAAGAAATTTTCGTCCTGGCCTTGATCGCGGCCGCCACGTTCGCCGTCCTGGACCTGTTCGCCCCCGCCGTGGGCGCGTCCGTGCGCACCGGTGCTGGCTGGGGTATCGGTATGAATTTGGTGGGCTTCCCCGGCGGTGCTCCGGTAGTAGGTCGGTAAGTTCTGACTAGAATGTGATCTGTGGTGGACGGCAGCAACGAGGCCGTTCTTCTCCGATCGCATGGTAGTAGTTGTCGACATCCGTGCACCACTGACAATGTGCAAACCCACAACCGAATCCTCGACAGTCATCTGACTTCGCACAGTCAGCGGCGACATGCCCAAAAAGGAAGTCGTATTCACCCATAGATCCGTAGAGGTGCAATATCCGCATGGTACTTCCCCACAGACCGTTTTGCACTATCGCCTTGTCGATAGTTCGTCGACGACGCTGTTCGTTCAATTCCGTGAGGTTTATTTTGGTCGACTCGGAAACTGGATCCCCGCGGGAACTATACGGGTCAATGGGTAATTTTTCAGAACACGTGTGACGGATTTCATCTCGTATGTCGTCTGCGATAACGCTGCCTGTACAATGCAGACCGAGTGCTGTAATGGTGACGGCCGCTAGGTGTCGTCCTTTGATCATGTAAAGGGGTCGGCTAAATTGTATTTATTCGTTTTTATGGACGTTGAATCAAATTGAATCATTATTCATCTACGTTTGTCCACCATTCTTTATTTTCTATTCCACGCACGTCGATATGATGGGTACGACGTGCACTGATCGAGAGATGGCTTCTCGACGCCTCGCGCAAGTGAAGCTCGTCGGGAAACACCAGGTCGAGGGCTGTAATTGGATGCTCGACAAAGAGATTCTTCCCGTCTCCGACGGTCTTCCGCGGGGAGGTATTCTTGCGGACGAAGTAGGGCTCGGGAAAACATACATGGCCGCTGGCGTCATTCGGGCCAACCCCGTGCCGCTCACCCTCATCGTGACCCTGGTCAATGTCAAGATGCAGTGGTGCACCATCCTCCGGCACTTCGCCAACCGCATGGCGAATCAAATTCCCGATTATTTTCATCCCGAAAACTTGAACCCTGCTTACTTTCGCCAAATGCACGAAGACGCACGTACGAGGGGGCAAAAGGTTTTGGCAACAAGCAGCAGCGATGATGAGTCGGTCATCATCATCTCGACGTACACCCAGATGCGCACGCGCCCAAAGTGGGCTACAGATGTCGTTTGGGATCGTATCATTTTAGACGAAGGACATTACATTCGAAACCCCAGGACGACGAGTTTTTCTTCGCTCTTTGCGCTCCGCTCGCGCGTGCGCTGGATCCTCACCGCTACCCCCATTCACAACGGGGTCCGTGACCTGATCACTCTGTTTGAATGGCTCAAGTTGGACGTGAGCCCGCTGCTGGCGAAGGAGAAGAAGACCAACAAGACCACGAACACGGAGGCAGGCGATGAGGAGGAGGAGGAGGAGGTCCCCACGAGGCTCTTGCATGATATGACATCTCGGTACGTACTGCGTCGCACATTGGCTTCGGAACAGTCCAGGACGGACCAGTTGAAGCTCTTGCCGGTAACGGAACACGTGATGTTACTGGAGTGGGACAATGCATTCGAACGGGATTTGTACGGGCGAGTGCACGCCGTATTGGTTCGAGGCGTAGCGGAGCTCAAAAGTGACGCAGGAAACGGCAAGACCAAGAAGAACGCGGCTATACAGGCCATCATGCGTCTTCGTCAGATCAGCGTGTCATTCGAGATATATAAAATGTCGTTGGACAATGCTGACGCCGTGTCTCGAATGCGCATCAAGGACCGCGAAGAAATTCGCATGTGTCCCGGGAGCGACAAAATCGAGGAGGACTACGCTTTTTACCAGAGGGCCATAACGACGCTTTACGAAGGAGAAGAGGCAGACACATACAGCGTCGTCGAGCGCCCATCCAAGAAAAGGCCGTATCCAGATGACGTGACCGCGGCAGGGGTACCCCTGAGATGTCTGGCGCTCGACTTTGGAAGAGACATGGCGACGTACATCGAGGAGCAGGGTCGAAAGGATGCAGAGGATGAGGAGGATGCGGACGGGCGAGAGGATCGCGCCTATGAACGAGATATATCGCGGACGAATTCTATCGATATCGAACCGATCGAAGTTTTCCGCCAGGTGTGTTCCGCGCACGAAAGGCCAACTTCGTCCACCAAGCTCCGTAAATTGTGGGAGATGTTGAACGATGATTTTGCGAAGCGCCCGACCGCAAAGACGATCATTTTTACGACTTTCATAGAGGAGATGAAGATAATATACGAGAGGCTCCGCGAGAGCGGCATCCAGTGTGTCCGCCTGTACGGCGGGATGAACACCCAGGAGAGGTCCGAAGTGATCGACACTTTCATGGATTTCGACAAAAAGCCTTTCGTTAACGTACTCGTGGCGCAGATCATGTGCAGCTCGACCGGCATCAACCTGCAGTGCGCGGATACGGTGTACATCACTAGTCCTACCTGGAACCCTTGCATCGAGACCCAGGCCATCGGTCGCGTGCACCGTCAGGGTCAGACGCGACCCGTCAGCGTGTTCCGCTTGGCGATGAAAGGCTCGATCGAGGAAAAGTGTCTGGACATCCAGGACAAGAAGCGGGGCGTCATCAACGAAAAGCTTCCTGAGCCAGACGTCTCTCCGCCTCTGTCTCTCCCGAACATTCCCCTGAACGAAGTCGCCGCGGAAGAAGAGGACATCTACTCTCATCTGCTTTCGCCGCGTTTGGACGATATGTTAATTTCATCAGTTGACTCACCTACCAAAGGAGGGGGTGTCGATGACTCCGTGTCGCCGCCATCCCCCCCTGACGCGGATGACTTATACGGACTTTTCGACGACGGTTGATGTGCTAAAGTTAGTTTGTTTCGTAAAATATTTTAAGGCATCATTAATTATAAGGCACCGGTGTGTATAAATAACGATCCCTGCTCCGCTCTCGACGTACAGATGCGCTCAAGTGTCGGGAACAGGCGACGGCACATCCCGGAGACGGGTTTGGCGAACCTAGGGAACACGTGTTACATGAACTCCACCCTGCAGTGCTTACGCCACTGCTCTGCGTTCGAGGAGACCCTGGCTTCATCGGTGACATCGATACAGAACGTGCAAAACAACAACAAAGCGTCGTCGTTATGCTCAACGCTTCTGTCGATCATGTCATCATCGCCGGTGACATCGGGACACGTCAGGAATTTCGTCAAGGAATTGGGACGTGTGTTTCCGAGGACGTTTTATTGGCCGCATCAAAATGATGTACACGAGTTCTTCGAACTCCTCTTGGATCGACTAGACGCTGAAGTACCTGCAGCAATTCGGGTTCGAAATAAACGGGTGACGTCATGTTCGTCTTTGTTGTCGAGTTCGTCGCACAAAGGGTACGTCGCCCTGTGTAAAAAGATGGACCTATCCTGGGAGTCCGCGGGGGGGGACGTCGAAAATCAGGGTAGCTCCGTGTTCAGAGGCTTATTCGTTTCTCAAGTGAAGTGTGGTGCCTGCGGCGCTTGCTTTCACAACGGGGAGGTCATGGTGTCGGTTCCTGTCGAACCTGACAGGACCGTCCGTGACGGCCTCCGGGCGTTTTTTGCCCCCGAAAGCATCGAGGGGTGGAAGTGCGATAAATGCGGTCAGAGGGGGAGCTCGACGATGAAGTCGTTTCGCCTGTGGCACCCCCCGGAAATACTCATCGTCCTTATTAAGCGCTTCGGTGTACACCACAAAAAAAACTCCGCGTCGGTTTATTTGAACGAAGCATTGGACCTTACTGATAATACCGTCATACCGAGCGGTACAGATAATAGACAACGAATTTTGTACGACCTGACCTCCTCTATACATCACCACGGTCCCAGCGCGAATTCCGGCCATTACGTCGCCACCTGTTTCTGTGCGGACGGGCGTTGGAGGCAGTTTAACGACAACGTCGTACGGGATTGCGACGATTCCACTCGCCCCTCACGACGCGTCTCCCGTGACGCCTACATGCTCGTGTACACCAGGAGGAGAGGAGGGTGAGCGTAAAAAATCAATGAAGGTGGGGTCTGTATCCTCTTCCACGCACTCGAACGACGCCATGCCTTTTAAAACGATCACCGTACACGTCATGGCTGAGAGGTCAGCGGACGTGGCTTGCCAAATAATAGGGCACCGTGTTCGCGAGGCGTGGAAGGACGTGAGCCTTCAGAAAGCGTCTAGGGCAGCTCATGTCGCGAAGCTGCAGATCAAGTTCCTTAAAGATGAGGCGGGCGAAGGAAAAAACGGCGGAGAGGGAGGAGGCGGTGGTCTACACGCGGCACAGCCCTGTCCAGAGGTACAGCGCGAGTTACGGAATGAATCCAATTGGGGCGACAACGTGTTCGGGGCGAGTATTGTCATCAGGGCGAGTCCTGAGATCGAGTTTGGTTCGTCGCCGGAAGGATCGGATTCTCTAAAACGTCTGGAGCGAGAGTTACGCGCGGAAGGCTTGTCGATCGACATACAGGAGGCGAAATGGCACATCCCGGACACATCGCCCTTCACGTATTCCAAGTACGATAGAAGCGGTTTTGGTGCGGTAATCCCTTTTATTGCGAGATCTTTCAAATACTTCGCTCCGATTATAGAACATCACACGAAGGAAGATTTCGAACGCGCGTTTGAAGAGTACGCGGACGATTTGGGACTGATGGACGATACGTTCAGGAGGGACGCGCTGCAGTCTGTCGAGGCCGTGTCCGAACTCAAGGTCGAGATGCCCCTGGGCACGGTGACCTGGAAGGATGACGTGTTACCGTTCCTCCAGACCGTCGAGACAGACGTGATGAAATTCATCAATATAGGATACAAGCTCGCGCGGGTGGGAGACCTCATGCTGTGTTTCGACTTGACGCCCGACGCCCAGCTGAAAGCCATGGAGCTCGGCCTGACCTCCCCTCGATGGTGTGTGGTCGTAAACAAGGATTACTTCGTTCTCCCTCTCGAAAACAAGTTCACGCGTGGCTTGGGACGTGACGACAGCATCCCGCGCTGCGTCGAACTCTACGCGGGCGACCGGTTGATCGCTCTCAACTATGCCACCCCGGCGGAAGCGTTCGAGGCTTTGGACTGATGACTCGAATAGAGTTTTAAACCGTATATACGGTCCAGTAATTTACCGAATACGGTTTCGGCCAACCCTACTGATGTGGATGTGGATGACCAGGCATCTCGAAAGGAATTAGGTTTCGGATACATTTGTCTGAGTGTTACTTTTTGGAGTACGAGCGCTTGGGAGAACTGCTGTTACGTACGTTTTTGTTGACCTTCTTATATCGAGGTGATGCTGATGATGATGCGTTGGTTCGTTTAGGGCTGGACGGTGTTGTTTTCTTCCCTCGTGCGATGCTTCTTTTCGTAGAAGGTTTTCCCCCGAGCAGAGTACTGTTGGCCGATTCTAGTATATTTTTCAACGAGTCTGATAACACGCCAGTATCCTCGTTATCTGATTCTGGGGACCATTGGGTCATTAACCACCTGACACAGCGTTCTTGTTCTGAAATCATCGCAGACGCGTCAAAAGGATTTGCACGGGTCAACCCTAACTTCCCTATATCAGAATCTTCGATACTGTTCTCAATCGTGTCATACAATTTCGCGCGCCATTCCGGAGAACCTAAAATCGACACGACCATATCCAAGCCTTTCAAAATGTTGTCGAATTCTTCCTGCTGATAAGTAGACTCGTCGCTACCATCTTTGATAATCTTGTGCAACCCGATTTCATATGGTGGCTCGAGGGAATCGTTCGATTGGAACTTTTTATTGGGATGCACCGTCAGTTGTAAGATACCGTTGAAGTCGAATAAAAAGTGGAAAAGTACACCCCCTTCGGCGTTTTTTTTTCTCAAGGTCCATGAACAGAATATAGAATCACCTGATCCCATAATCCCATATCTGGATACGACTTGAACGTGGGTACCGTGAAATCGATCACGATCTATGTAATGCCCCGACCAATGCATTTTCTCCGGGTCCACAATATCCGTGTTGTTCTTTCGACTTCCGTTGCTACTGCTGGTATTATTATTCATCGTCAACAGGTATTTATTTCGACGATCGTAAGCTGTAGATGTTTAAACAATATAACAGTAAAGAAGAAAAATATTCATCGAAATCGAGTATCAGATATCTACCGACGACGAATGACGAATACGTTCATATCAGGCAGACGATCAGCAAACCTTCGTATCGCCGGAAGGTAATGACCCTGCCAGTCCCCGCCGGCCATGCCGCAGCCTATCTTGTACGGGAAAGCGACGCTCCGCGGCACCAGGTCCGCGACGCGATCCAGGCACTCCTCGAACCAGCGATGCCGCATGGCCGCCGTGTCCTCTCCCAGCCTAAAATCGGCGTTGTTGTAAGACCCGGACGTTCCCATCCCGAACTGGGCGAACGCGCAAACGATCTTACGCTGCCCCAGATCGTTGTTTCCATATATAGCGATCGTCCCTGGCTGCGGGCGGTCCTCCGGCACGGCCAGGTTCATGGCGTGCTGCATCCTGCGGCGCGAGACGTACGGGTCCGCGTACGGAAAGCGGAGGGCGATGTGGCGCGACAGGCCGTGCCCCTTGGTGGACACGCAGTTGCACTGTTGGACGACGATCTCCTGGTCCGAGTCCAACACGTCACCTTCGACGAATTGTAGATTATTCGGGATGTCTGTCATCATAGTACACGACGGCCGTTCGACGTATGATGTCTTGTAGGAAAATGATTGAGACCGATCTCACGCATCAGATATATCGTAAAAAGTGCGTGGCACGACTTCGATAGGCTGAGACGACACGGGCGCTTTTTGTTATGATGATAAAGTTCTTACATCGTTTCGACTTCTCCGGTGTATATAACAACTTTGAATAAAGTCTACGAACTACAGACGAATAATAAACGAACGGTACAACCCTGCTTGGCGTATTCGCTACAAAATCCTGACAGAAGGTGAGAAGTTACTTTGAGAAACCACAAAAAAAATTATAGCAAAATGATTTTCAGCACCTCCGACCCTTTCAAGACGAATGAATGTGGAAGTCGAAAAGCCGTTCCCGTTCCTCCGTTTGACGTCTTGATATGTGTCGCTGCACATGGCGCGAGCGCGTTTGCGGTCAGAGGTCAACCAGGTCACGAACGCGCGTGTTTGCGCATCAAACGAGTCGAACGAACCCGCATCAGCGCCTGACAGCCTCTCCAGGGCCGACACGTCCCAAATGGGCTCTATGGAGCACTCGAAGTTGCCCAACCCGTTGTTGCGCGTTTCGTAATCGAGTTTGAACAAGTCGTACAACGCTTGTACGCAGGTTTCGACGGCTTGACCCGCTTCGGATCCGTCATGACTGACACGGGGTCTGGACTTTGGCGGGTAGCACAAAGCGTATGCTAGGCCAAATACCTTTCGGGACGTGACCAACCCGCTCGCGTTGATGGGACAGATTTTCAAGGCGTCCAGCACGCGGGATTGCACCACGTCCTCGTTTGGGGCATCAGCCGTGATGTCATCCAGCAGGCTCGAGTCCGCCTCGTAAGCGTCGACGTCCTCCTCCTCGCATTTTAAAAGGTTGACGTACTGGATCGCGAGCAAGCCGCGGTGAGCGTCGAAATCATCGCCCCATGTTTCGGAGTACGTACCGGCGTACGCGCGCAATGCCTGCTGCAGATCTTTGACGGCGCTCACGTAGCGTGTGCCTTCATGTTCGAAGCTCAATTGTTGTAGTCGTAGAGCCGCTCCACTTAGGCGCACGCCTTCTGGTGATCCGTCATGCAACACAAGACTGAGAAGCTCACGAGCCGAGGGGATCAATATTCTGGCGGACCTCACGGCCCCAGCTGAAGCGTCAGGCATCGACGTCAGCGCGTCTATAATGTCTCGCCGACACTCGTGTGATACAGTCCGTCCACTCAAAAATGAAACCACCTATTCTCGTCTGCGAAAGTTATATTTTCCTCTTATTTTTCGATTTCATATTTGGTGCGTCTCACGAACGTTATATCTGACGTACTTGGTATA
>Ga0306899_1000562_pt1 | contig 17901 bp, 12 predicted proteins | sample AntRauMFilla3764_FD_190407 | JGI IMG/M metagenome (GOLD analysis project Ga0306899, IMG submission 190407) | Saline lake microbial communities from Rauer Islands, Antarctica - Metagenome Filla 3 #764 (v2) (version 2) | ecosystem: Environmental > Aquatic > Non-marine Saline and Alkaline > Saline ... | reverse complement strand
CGGTGAGCTGTCCATGAACCCGAGCGATAATGGTCCCGGAAGCGTCCAGAATCAGAATAACTGCAAGCTTGCTCTCGGTGGAAATATCGAGTGCCTCTTCCATGATCTGCGAATCGAGAATCCAGGTCCGATCATAGTAGCGCTCCGGCACCACTTCTCTGGCACTGCCAACTGCATCCGCTTCGGACATGAAGAACGGCAGATTGATCGTCAGCACGGCGCGAATACGGAGTTTCTTGCCCTCCATCGCTTTTTCCAAGGCATTCGTCCACGCTTTCGTAGAGTCCGCTGCAGCCTTGGATGGCGTAATGATAAGCAGCGTCGGCTGACCAAGCAGAACGCTACTGTCGACCTTCTCATAGGTCAGTGAGGTGGCGGTGAAGGACTCCCACGGCACTTCGGTGTCAGCTCCTCGTGCAAGAGTGAGCAATGGAACCTGCATGACGAGGATGACGAGGGTCAGTATAGCAGCTTTGAAATAGGATGGTCGTGACGTCTGGCGTCGGCGAGAATGGATAGGAGTCAAATTTTTCATGGTATAGGAATTGTAAACGCCCTATTCGACCGCGCAAACTTTTTCCCGTAAAAGTGGCTGGTGGCTTCTTCTGAAAGGTGGTTTCCAGATTTTTTTAGCGGATCGTTCAAGCCTCGGAACAGGTTTTGGTAGGGTTTCACCCTATTTAAGAGGGGGAGGCGAATGTGCTACTGTGCGGCATGTGGAATCAGAAATTTGACCACAAAATCGAACAATTAAAATACCTAGAAAGAATACAATAGGTAATTAAAACTCTCAAGAAAGATACTTTGATGACTGTCCGTGATGGTAGAAAGATAGATAGCTCTCGGCTGAAAAACCACATTGATGCGATAGCCAAGCAAGTCGTCGATGTGGAACCCGATGCGTCGTCCCGGCACCTTCACAATGGCCGCGACACGCCGCTTCCGCCTGCGGATTTGCATGGCACCTACGTTAATCATCGTCCGCTGCCAACCGACGGCGTCGCCGACCGCCACGCCTATATCGTTGGCAGCGGGATCGCAGGACTTTCTGCCGCCTTCTTCCTGATCCGCGACGGCCACATGCCTGCCGGAAACATCACCTTTTTGGAAGCGCTGGACATCGAGGGTGGTGCGCTGGATGGCGCGGGCAATGCCGAGGACGGCTATATCGTTCGCGGCGGCCGGGAAATGGAGTTGGCCTACCAGAACTTCTGGGATGTATTTTCGGAAATACCGGCTCTGGAACTGCCCGAGCCCTTCACCGTGCTTGATGAGTTCCGCATCGTTAATGACGCGGATAAGAATTGGACTAAAGCGCGCCTACTGGAAAAACAGGGCCAGATCAAAGACTTCTCAACCATGGGGCTCAGCAAGCTCCAGCAAATCGAACTAATGAAGCTGCTGCTAGCGCGAAAGGAAGATCTGGACGACGTCACGGTAGAGGATTGGTTCAGTGAGGGTTTCCTAGATACTAACTTCTATATGCTTTGGCGCACCATGTTTGCGTTCCAGAATTGGCACTCGGTGCTTGAGATGAAGCTTTACGCACACCGCTTCCTGCACCTGATGGACGGGCTGAACGATATGACGTCGCTGGTCTTTCCCAAATACAACCAGTATGACAGCTTCGTCCGTCCCTTGATGACTTGGTTGAAAGAACAGGGGGTCAACATCCAATACCACACCATCGTGACCGACTTGGAGTTGGATGTCAGCGGCGAGACCCAAACCGCCACCGCAATCATGTGCCACACCGATGGTGGGGACACCACGATTGAACTTGGCGCGCGGGATATGGTCTTTGTTACCACCGGCTCGATTGTCGAGGATACCGCCTATGGCGACGGCGACACGGTCCCTGAATTGAAGGTTAACAAACAAGATCTGGCTGTTGGATCAAGCTGGCAACTTTGGGAGAACCTCGCTCGGAAATCTACGGTCTTCGGGCGCCCTCGGAAATTCAGCGGCAACGTCCCCGCCACCACCTGGGAATCGGCGACGCTGACCTGCAAGGCCTCGCCATTGATGGAAAAACTCAAGGAACTTTCGGTCAACGACCCATCTTCTGGTAAGACGGTCACAGGAGGTGTCATCACCTTCACTGACTCGGCCTGGCTGATGAGTTTCACCGTCAACCGTCAGCCACACTTCCCGGATCAGCCGGATGACGTGGTTGTGCTATGGGTTTATGCCTTGTTGATGGACAAGCCCGGAGACCACATCAATAAGCCGATGCCCGAATGCACTGGCAACGAAATCCTGGCTGAATTGTGTTTCCACCTCGGGCTGATCGACCAAGTCGAAGAGATCACTGCCGCGACCAAGGTGCGCACCGCGCTCATGCCGTATATCACGTCACAATTCATGCCGCGCGCCAGTGGCGACCGCCCTAGGGTGGTGCCGAAGGGTTCCACTAACATCGCTTGTCTTGGTCAATTCGTAGAAACAAATAACGACGTCGTTTTCACATTGGAAAGCTCTGTCAGAACAGCCCGAATCGGTGTCTACAGCCTGCTTGGAGTCAAAAAACAGGTGCCCGACATCTACCCCGGACAGTATGATATTCGTCGATTGTTACGGGCAGCGCGATCGCTTAATAGCGACGAGCCTTTTGTGGGCGAAGGCATACTCCGGCGTTTCCTAGGTGGCACCTATTTCGAGAACATCCTGCCCCTTGGCCCCGATGAACTGCCCGCTGATATCCACAAGCCAAGCCTGTTCGAACGAGAGCGGCGCGCACTGCTTGATCTGATCGAAAAAAGCGAAACGCTGGACGGGATGAAACATTGGTTTCACGGCATTTTGGAGAGCCTTCGCAGTCGCCGCTGAAGGCATGACGGACGGCTACACCAAGGTGCTGATCACGCTCGTTGATTTGGCATGGGGAACAGCAGCGGGATCCCTTGTTTCCATGGCTACCTATTTCATCGCGACTAAAATCAGCTTGTGAATTATTCCTCACATTAAACCCGACACCTCCATGACAAACCACCACCCCGCTCCCCGATCTTCCGGCCACCTTTATCTCGCGTTGGCTGGCTGGCTCCTGCTCTGTTTTGCCGCCGCATCGTTAGGCGGGCTGTTCATGCCGGGCGAATGGCATGAGAACCTCAAGAAGCCGTCGTGGAATCCGCCGGGCTGGCTGTTCGGCCCGGTTTGGACTGCGCTTTACACGATGATGGCAGTCGCCGCCTGGCTCGTTTGGAAACAGGGAGGCTTTGCCGCGCAACGCCGGCCTCTGACGCTGTTCCTTGTGCAACTGGCACTGAACGCCGCCTGGACGCCGCTGTTCTTCGGACTCCACTGGCTCGGGGTGGCCTTCGCCGAAATCGTCCTGCTTTGGCTGGCGATTGCCGCGACGGTTGCCACCTTTCGTCCCGTCAGCCGCACCGCCATGTGGCTGCTTGTGCCCTATCTGGCATGGGTGAGTTTCGCCGCTGTGCTGAACTTCACCCTGTGGCGAATGAACTCCTGACCTCTGCATTTACCCCCATTGACAGAAGGTTGACGTATGCGCACAGTTCTTGTTTGCCTAATAGGGTTTGTGCAGCGGTCGGCGTCGTGCAGGTATTCCCGCGCTCTTATGACCCCAAAAAACATTCCCATCCGCGGCACTGACGATCAGGCGGACCGAAAAAAATCATGACCAAAGAATCCATGGACGATGAAACCCCGCTGACGAGCCCGCCTGATCTGCGCTTCAAAGAAGATCGTCCATCCGCCGCGCCGGGTAGCCGCTGGGGCTCGTCGTTGCCACGAAAGACCCTGATCGGCTTCATGGTCGCCCTGATCGCCGTCCTGGCCATTTCGGTGGTCTCCTATCGCGCCCTGCAGGCTAGAGCGACAGGCGCACAACAGATGATGCAAGCGCTCGCGATGACGCGGGCGCTCGAGGCCACGATTTCCACGCTCACGGACGCGGAGACGGGTTACCGCGGCTATCTTCTGACGGACTCCGCGCCTTATCTTGATCCGTTTACTGCCGCGCTCGCAGAGCTGCCGCGCAACCTCGCGGATATTCGACGTCTGGCGGCAGACAACCCAGCGCAACTGCAGCGGTTTGAAGCCGTCGAAAGCCTTGCCGCGGACAGAATGACAAACATTAAGGAGGGCATCGAGCTGAAGCTTGCCGGCCAGGCTGAAGCCGCACTCGAGCTGATTAGTTTGGGCGGAGGAAAGGTGATGATGGATCGTCTGCGTGCGTTGATCAACGAGATGCAGGCCACCGAGCGCGCGACGCTCGATGCCAACACGCGGGAATGGGAGCGAGCCGCCGCCTTCTCGACGTTCGTCATCTGGGCGGGATCAGCGCTCTTGTTGTTCCTCATCGCCGCCGCTGCCGTTATATCCTCGCGGGATTTCCGCGAAATGCAGACGCAGGCCTGGCTGAGGAGGGGGCAGAACGAACTCAGTGTCCGGCTGCAGGGTGAGCAGCAGGTCGGGCAGCTCGGCGAAAAGATCGTCGGCTTCGTCGCCCGCTATCTCAACGCCCAGGTCGGTGCCATGTATTTTGCCGGGGAAGAGGGCCACCTCTCCCTCGTGGGTGCCTATGCGATCCCCGCGCAAGCGTCGGACGGATCCGACCAGCCTCATGTTGTGGGCGGTCTGACGAAACAAGCCATGCGGGAGAAGTCGGTTCTGACGGTCAGCGATGTGCCGCCGGATTATTTTCCTGTCACCTCCGGCCTCGGTGGCAGCCGGCCCCGGCACCTTGTGATCGCTCCGACCAGTGCCGACGGGGTGGCCAATGCGGTGCTGGAATTAGGCTTCTTTCGCCCCGTCTCTGCGCAGGACTTGGAGCTGCTGCGCCGGGTCGCTGAGCCGATTGGCATTGCCCTGCGGACGGCCCAATACCGCAAAAAGCTCGCGCTGCTGCTTGAGGAAACGCAGCAACAAGCTGAGGAGCTGCAGGCTCAGCAGGAGGAGTTGCGCGTCTCTAACGAAGAACTGGAGGAGCAGAGCCGCGCGCTAAAGGAGAGTGCGGTGAATCTCGAAACGCAGCAGGCGGAGCTCGAGCAGACAAACTCCCAACTCGAAACACAGGCCGAAGAGTTACAGGCGCAGAAGGACAACCTCGAACGCGCGCAGCACGAGCTCACGCTGCACTCGGTCGAGCTTGTGCGTGCGAATCAGGTGAAATCCGAGTTCCTCGCTAACATGAGCCACGAGCTGCGCACACCGCTCAACAGCGCGCTCATCCTCGCGAAGCTGCTCGCGGACAACACGGGCGGCAACCTCACCGCAGAACAGGTGCAGTTCGCGGAGACGATCTACGGCGCGAGCACCGATCTGCTCACGCTCATCAACGACATCCTCGACCTCTCGAAGATCGAGGCCGGCAAGATCGACCTACACATGGACAAGCTCTCGCTGCGCGCGATGATCGAGCAGTTGCGGCGCACCTTCGATCCGCTCGCTACGCAAAAGGGCTTGCTCCTCGAAACCTCGCTCGAGGACGAAAACGACGATGTCATCGTGAGCGACGGCCAGCGCCTGCAGCAGGTGTTGAAAAACCTTGTGTCGAACGCCGTGAAATTCACCGAAAGCGGCACGGTGCGCCTCGCGGTGGACTCTCTTAAGTCAGCCGACGGGGAGGCGCTCGTGCGCTTCCGCGTCACCGACAGCGGCGTCGGCATCACGCCCGATCACCACGAGGTGATCTTTGAAGCCTTCCGCCAGGCCGACGGCAGCACGCTCCGAAAATACGGCGGCACCGGGCTCGGCTTGTCGATCTCGCGGGAGCTCGCGCGCCTGCTTGGCGGCGACGTCACGTTGCAGAGCGAGCCAGGCCAGGGCAGCACCTTCACGCTGACCGTGCCCCGCTCGCTCGGGGCGCCAGGCACCACCGCGACGACCCGCCCGGCGAGCGCCGCGCCCGCCGCTCCAACGCCGGTCGCGCCCGCCTCGTCGCCGTCTTTCCCACCAGCACCTGCGCCCATGATGGCCGGGCCAGGCCCGGTGGCGAAACTGGTTGACGACGATCGCGACCTCATTGTACAGGGCGACCGCGTGATCCTCGTCGTCGAGGACGATGCTACCTTCGCCCGCATCCTCGTCGGACTCGGACGCGAGCGTGGCTTCAAGGTCGTCGCCACGCCCACCGCCGAGGACGGCATCGCCGCGGCGCACGTGCACCATCCGGTGGGCATCCTGCTCGACGTGAACCTGCCCGATCACTCGGGCCTCACGGTGCTCGACCGCTTGAAGCGGAATCCGATAACGCGCCACGTGCCGGTGCATATGATTTCGGTAGAGGATCACATCCAGCAGGCACTCGAGCTCGGCGCGGTGGGTTATTCGCTCAAGCCGGTCAAGCGCGAGGAGCTGCTGCGCGCGCTCGAACGAATGGAGCGGAAGCTCGCGCAGAAGATAGGACGCGTGCTGGTGGTCGAGGACGACGAACGCCAGCGGCAGGCCATCGAGGCCCTGCTCGGCGGCGGCGACGTGAGCATCACGGCCGTCTAGACGGCGACCGCCGCGCTCGAGGCCCTGCATTCCTCGACGTTCGACTGCATGGTCATGGACCTCACCCTGCCCGATCTCAGCGGCTACCAACTCCTCGAGCGCATGGCCGCCGACGAGCGCTACTCGCACCCACCCGTCATCGTTTACACGGGGCGTTCGCTTGATCCCGACGAGGAACAGCGCTTGAGCCAATACTCGCGCTCGATCATCATCAAGGGCGCGCGCTCGCCCGAGCGGCTGCTCGACGAGGTCACGCTGTTCCTGCACCACGTGGAGGCGGAGCTGCCTGCGGACCGGCAGCGCATGTTACGCGACGCTCGCAACCGCGACGCCGCGTTCGAGGGTCGGCGTATTTTGTTGGCCGAGGACGACGTGCGTAACGTATTCGCGCTCTCCCATGTGCTCGAGCCGCGCGGCGCCAAAATGGAGATTGCGCGCAACGGCAAGGAGGCGCTCGCCGCCCTCGAACGGCTGGGCACCGCAGAGGATCGGGCGGGCGGCATCGACATCGTCCTCATGGACATCATGATGCCCGAGATGGACGGCATCGCCGCGATGCGGGCCATCCGCACGCGACCGGAATGGCAAAAACTGCCCATCATCGCACTCACCGCCAAGGCGATGAAGGACGATCAACAAAAGTGCCTCGAGGCCGGTGCGTCCGACTACATGGCCAAACCCATTGACGTGGAGAAGCTACTGTCGCTGCTGCGCGTCTGGATGTTCAAACAATGAGCGCTCAAACCATCAACGAGAGCGACGGACAAAGCGGCAATAGCACGTTCGAAATCGAGCTCACCCTACTGCTCGAGGCCATCTTCCAGCGCTACCACTGCGACTTTCGCGGCTACGCGAAGTCATCGCTGCGGCGGCGGCTGCGGCAGGCGATGGAGCGTTTCGGCGTCGCCTCGCTCTCCGAGCTGCAAAGCCGGGTGCTTCACGATGCGCAGGCGCTGCCCATCCTCCTCGATTACCTCACCGTGCAGGTAAGCGAGATGTTTCGCGATCCCACGCACTTTTTGGCGTTGCGCCGCGACGTGTTGCCGCTGCTCGCGACCTATCCTTCGCTCAAGGTCTGGATCGCCGGCTGCAGCACCGGCGAGGAACTCTACTCGATGGCCATCACTCTCGCGGAAGCGGGGCTCCTCGATCGCACGATCATCTACGCCACCGACGTGAACGAGGAGGCGCTGCGCAAGGCCGAAGCCGGCGTTTACGCGCTCGATCGCGTGGCAGGCTTCTCAGCGAACTACGCGAAGGCCGGCGGCACGGGCTCGTTGTCGGACTGGTTTACGGCCGCCTACAACGGCGTCGTTTTTGATCGCCGTCTGCGGCGCAACGTCGTCTTCTCCGATCACTCGCTCGCCACCGACGGCGACTTCGCGGCGACGCACCTGGTGATGTGCCGCAACGTCCTCATCTACTTCGACCGCGAGCTGCAAGACCGCGCGATCGCCCTGTTCGAGCAATCGCTGGTGCCGCGCGGTTTCCTCGCGCTCGGCTCCAAGGAAAACCTGCGCGTCTCCTCGCGCGCCGCCGCCTTCGAGACCTTCGACGGGCGCGAGCGCATCTATCGGAAGCAACCATGAACCAACAATTGAACCACGCACCGCCTGCATCTGGCCGGCTCTCGATGTCGGCGCCGGTCGCGCCCGTTGATACGATTGTGCTCGGCGTGTCCGCTGGCGGAGTGGAGGCGCTTCTCGCGATCCTCGCGTTGCTGCCTGCCTCGTTCGTGCTGCCCATCGTCGCCGTCGTGCACCTCCCACGCGACCGGCCGAGCCTGCTCGTCGAGGTGCTTGGTGCGCGTGCGCGCATCGCCGTGCGCGAAGCCGAGGACAAGGAAATGCTCCTGCCGGGCCTCACGATCGCGCCGCCGGACTATCACCTGCTGCTCGACGTCGATTGCGCCCGCCACGTCGCGGGCGCGCCGGACGTGCGGCTCGCGTTGTCGAATGACGCGCTGGTCAGCTACTGCCGCCCCGCCATCGACGTGCTGTTTCAGTCCGCCGCCGAGGTGCTCGGGCCCCGCGTCGCCGGCGTCGTCCTCACCGGCGCGAATGAGGATGGAGCCCTCGGCCTGCGGGCGATCAAGGCGGCGGGCGGGCTGTGCGCCGTGCAATCGCCCGATGAAGCCCCGGCGCGTACGATGCCCGAGGCCGCCATCGCCAGCGCCCAGCCGCAGCTCGTGGCGCCGCTCAATGACATCATTCAATGGATCTTAGCGCTCGACGCCCATCGCGTGGTCAATACCGAAAGCACCGTATTTTATGACCGATAACGTCACCCTCCTCCTCGTCGATGATCTCGGAGAAAATCTCCTCGCCATGGAGGCGCTGTTGCGCGGCCCCGCAGTGCGCGTGCTGAAGGCCCGATCTGGCGAAGAGGCGCTCGAACTCCTCCTCGCGCACGAAGTCGCGCTCGCGCTCGTGGACGTGCAGATGCCCGGCATGGACGGCTTCGAACTCGCGGAGCTGATGCGCGGAAGCGAGCGCACCAAGCACGTGCCGATCGTGTTCGTGACCGCCGGAGCCCACGATCGGAAGCGGATGTTCCAGGGCTACGACTCCGGCGCCGTCGATTTCCTCTACAAGCCAGTCGAACCGCATATCCTGACGAACAAGGTCAACGTGTTCGTGGAGTTGTTCCGGCAGAAGAAGGCGCTCGCGCGCGTGTCCACGCTCCAGAGTGCGATCTTCAACAGCGCCAACTTTTCGAGTATCGCCACCGACGCGGCGGGCGTCATCCAGATCTTCAACGTGGGCGCAGAGCGTATGCTGGGCTATGCGGCCGCCGACGTGATGAACAAGATCACGCCGGCCGATATTTCCGATCCGCAAGAATTGATCGCGCGCGCCAAGGTGCTCAGCGTCGAACTCGGAACCCCGATTACGCCCGGCTTCGAGGCCCTGGTGTTCAAAGCCTCGCGCGGGATCGAGGACATCTACGAGCTGACCTATATCCGCAAGGATGGCAGCCGATTCCCGGCGGTGGTGTCGGTCACCGCGCTGCGCGACGCGCAGGAAATCATCATCGGCTATCTGTTGATCGGCTCCGACAATACCGCGCGCAAGCATGCGGAAGCTAAGCTACGTGCCTCCGAGACTCGTTACCGGAGACTCTTTGAAACCGCCAAGGACGGCGTGCTCATTCTCGATGGGCAGACCGGCCAGATCACCGATGCCAATCCCTACATCCTGGAAGTGCTCGGCAGCACGCACGCAGAAGTGCTCGGCCGGGAACTGTGGGAAATCGGCGTGTTTGCAGACGCGACTGCAAGCCGCGCGGCCATGGCAGAGCTGCAGGACCGAGGCTACATCCGATATGATGACCTGCCGCTGGGAAGCAAGACCGGCCAGCGCCGCCAGGTGGAGGTGGTCGCCAATGCCTATGAGGAAAACGGCCACCGGGTCATCCAATGCAACGTCCGCGACATCTCAGAGCGCAAGCTGGCTGAGGCCGCGCTCGTCGCAGCGTTCAGGGAAAGCACAAATCTCAAGGCCGCGCTTGACGAGCACGCCATCGTGGCGATCACCGACCCGCAGGGGAAGATCACCTTTGTGAACGACAAGTTCTGCGCGATCTCGAAGTATTCGCGCGAGGAACTCCTCGGGCAGGATCATCGCATCATCAGCTCGGGTCATCATCCCAAGGCCTTCTTTCGCGATCTATGGAACACCATCTCGGGAGGCCAACCATGGCACGGCGAAATCAAAAACAAGGCCAAGGACGATTCCTATTATTGGGTGGAAACGACCATCGTCCCCTTCGTGAACGAGGACGGGAAGCCGCTCCAGTATCTAGCCATCCGCGTGGAGATCACCGAGCGGAAGATCACTGAGGAGAAGTTGCGCAAAAACGAAGTCGAAACCAAACGTGCACGCGATTACGCCGAGGCCACGCTGCGCACCGCGCCCATTCCGCTCATCATCCTGCACGCCGATCTGCGGGTGAACACGGCCAACGAGGCCTTCTACAAAAATTTCCAGGTCGCACCCGCCGAAACCGAAGGCACGTTGATTTATGATCTAGGCAACCGCCAGTGGAACATCCCCAAACTGCGCGAACTGCTCGAAGAAATCCTGCCGAAAAACAATTTCTTCAACGACTTCGAGATCACGCACGAATTTGAAAGCATCGGCCGCCGCACCATGCTGCTTAACGCCCGCCGCATGGAAAACGAAGCCGGCCAGCCGTTGCAGATCGTGCTCGCCATCGAAGACATCACCGACCGCAAGCAGGCCTCGCAGTATGTTCGCAGCCTCATCGAGGCGAGTCTCGACCCGCTCGTCACGATCAGCGCGGAAGGCAAGATCACCGACGTCAACGAGGGCTTGATCAAGGTGACCGGAATGGCGCGGGAAAAACTGATCGGCACCGATTTCTCCGACTACTTCACCGAGCCCGAGAAGGCGCGCGGCGCCTACCAGCAGGTCTTTGCAAAGGGCTTCGCCACCGACTACCCGCTCACCATCCGGCACCAGGACGGTCGTCTCACCGACGTGCTCTACAACGCCTCTGTTTACAAGGATATGAGTGGCAACGTGCTCGGCGTCTTTGCCGCCGCGCGCGACATTACTGACCGCAAGCAGGCGGAAGAATCGTTGATCGAGGCTAAGGAGCGCGCGGAAGCCGCTAACAAAGCCAAGGACAATTTCCTCGCAGCGCTCAGCCACGAGCTGCGCACGCCTTTGACCCCCGTGCTGATGACGGCCACCGCGCTCGCCAGCGATCCGACGCTGCCTGGCGAAACACGCGAACAGCTCGACATGATGCGCCGCAACATCGAACTCGAGGCGCAGCTCATTGACGACCTGCTCGACCTCACGACCATCAGCCGCGGTAAGCTGGTTCTCGCGCCGATGATCACCGATTTGCACGCCCTGCTAGGGCATACCCACGAGATCATCCGCAGCGACGGCCTGGGCAAAAAAGTCCAGATCGTGCTCAACCTGGAGGCCGGGCGGCATCACGCACTGGTGGATCCCACGCGGATTCAGCAGGTGTTCTGGAACCTCCTCAAGAACGCGGTCAAATTCACACCGGGCGGCGGCAGCATCAGCGTGCGCACGACGAATGACGCCGACGGCCGGATTGTCATCGTCGTAAAGGACAACGGCATCGGCATAAGCGCCGAGGCTCTGCCGCACATTTTCAATGCGTTCGAGCAAGGAGCCATCGCGGGCCAGCACCGCTATGGCGGCCTTGGGATGGGGCTGGCGATTTCGCAGGCCATCGTCACCGCGCATGATGGTGCGATCCGCGCCGAGAGCGAGGGGCTCAACTGCGGCTCGAATTTTACCGTGGAGCTCCTCACCAGCGACGCGCCCGCCGCCGCCGCCTCCGCCACGGAGCCGGGTGCGGTGCCGACGCGCACGCTGAAGCTGCTCATTGTCGAGGACCACGAGGCGACGCGCCAGGTGCTGCAGCGGCTACTAACCATCAAAGGTCATCAGGTGACCACTGCAGGCTCGGTGCAGGAGGCGCTCGCGATCCATGGAGCAGAGCGCTTTGATGCGGTCATCAGCGACCTCGGCCTGCCAGACGGCAGCGGGCTGGATTTGATGCGCGAGCTGCAGCAGCAGCGCCCCGTCCCCGGCATTGCGCTGAGCGGCTACGGCATGGAGGATGACCTGCTCCGCACCAAGGAGGCAGGCTTTTTCGCCCATCTGGTGAAACCAGTGAACATGAACCAACTACGGCAGTTGATCAATCAAATACCCCCCACATCGCCATGACTGAAGAAGCCCAACGCATCGAACGAATCATTCAAAAGCATGCCCACGACGTGAGGAACTCCTTATGCGGCCTGAACTTGCAGGCGGTGCTGCTCGGCGAAGTCAGCACCGACCCCGAGGTGACCGACACGGTGCGGCGGATGCGCGCGGAACTCACGCAGTTGGAAGCGACGGTGAAGGCGTTGCAATGCAAGTTTTCCAAGCCTGCCCCGCTGACGTTCACTTCGGGTGATCTGCTGGATTTGTGGCAGCGGCAGATCACACCCTTGGAAACCGCCTCCCGCCGGATTTCATGGTCGGTGCCACTGGTGGCGCGAGAACTGATGGTCGACGCCCATGCGATCATATCCGTGATGCGCGAGATCGTCCTTGAAGCCTGGTGGCGCGCGCCAATCAGCGCCCTGAAAGCGGCGGTTATCACCACGGACCAGGATGTGGTGATGGAATTGCGCGAACCCATCCCCAGCACACCGCCCGCAGCGAAGGAGATGGAGCAACACCAGCGGATCATCGCAATCCATGGCGGCACCCTGGAGGTGAGTGAAGACGCTCTTGCAGGCGAGCGTATCACCGCGCTCAGTTTTCCCTCATTGAAAAGATCGTAACACTCACTGCCGGAGCCGGCCCGCAGGGATGGCCATTCGGGTCAAACCCTACTTTGATTACATGCGCCAGTGCCGGTGCCAATTGTCGCTAGTCCGTGCGATAAACGCAGCTATGGTCGACCGGCTGCGCCCTACCGTGGCACGCTAGGTCGGGTTTCACCCCATTTCATCTATGTTCGGAGTTCAGTATGTTCCACCGATGGGATGCAAAACGCATTTCCCCCAACAATCAATGGGATCAATGCCCATGAACTAACAAAAATATGAACAAAGATACCATCAAAGTTTACGGATTCGGAACACAGGCGAAGGACAAGGATCTCATCCCTGTCGTCTTCATGCGGAAAAAGACCGGGAAAGGCGAAGTCGCGTTCAAGGTCACCCACTGCGGTGTCTGCCACTCGGATCTCCATCAGGTTCGCAATGATTGGGGCAATACTCAATATCCATGCGTCCCCGGCCACGAAGTGGTCGGAACCGTCACCGCTATCGGCGAGGGCGTGAGCAAGGTGAAGGTCGGCGACGTCGTCGGGGTCGGCTGCATCGTCGATAGCTGCCAAGAGTGCGACTATTGCGAAGCCAGTGAGGAAAATTACTGTCAGGGCGAAAAAGGTGCGACCATGACCTATAACGGCCCCATGAATCCAGACGGCACCAACACCTACGGCGGCTACTCCACTGATCTCGTCGCCCGCGAGGAATTTATCCTGAAAGTTCCCGAAAAAATCGATCCCAAATACGCCGGCCCCATCATGTGCGCCGGCATCACCGTCTATTCACCGATGAAACACTGGGATCTCAAGGAAGGTCAGACCCTCGGGGTCGCCGGCATCGGGGGGCTCGGGCACATGGCCCTCCAGATCGGCAAGGCCCTCGGCGCGAAAGTCGTCGCGTTCACCCGCGATGACAGCAACAAGGACGAAATCCTTAAAATGGGCGCGGACAAGGTCGTCGTCTCCACGGACGATGATCAGATGGATGCGGCCGCCGGATCGCTCGACATGCTCATCAATACCATACCCGTCCCCCACGACCTTGCCCCCTACATCAGCCTGATGAAAACCGACGGAAAAATCATCGTCGTCGGTAACATGGTGAAATTCCCAGAATTTTCCCCTGCTTCCCTCGTCTTCAGCCGCATCACACTCGCCGGCTCGCTCATCGGCGGGATCAGGCAGACCCAGGAAATCCTCGACCTCTGCGCGGAAAAGAATATCCGCCCCTCCATCAAGATGATCGATATTAAGGACATTAACTCCGTCTTCGAAGCCCTGGCCAACGGCCATAGCGACGGTCACTTCCGGCATGTCATCGACATGGAAACCCTCCGCAATCACGCCGCCGTCCAAAGCGACGACGCCACAAAAATCGAAGACCCCGTCCGCACCTGAGGCAGACCAGATCTAACCACATTAAGAACATTATGAACACACCAACTACCCACAAGGAAGTCCATCTAATTTCCCGCCCCAAAGGAGTCCCCACCCCGGAAAACTTTGAGGTTGTCGAGACCGATGTCCCGTCAGCGGGCAGCGGGGAAATCCTCGTCCGCAATCTCTGGCTCTCCGTCGATCCCTACATGCGCGGGCGAATGAACGAGAGCGAAAGTTACGTTCCCCCATTCGAACTGGGCGAGCCAATGGAGGGCGGCTGCGTCGGCGAAGTCGTCGAGTCCAATCATAAGCAGTTCAGCGTCGGCGATCACGTCCTCGGCAACCAAGGCTGGCGCGAATACTGGACCTCCAACGGCGAAGGAGTCAGTCAGATCGACACCCAGGCCGCCGAGCCTCAGAACTATCTCAGTATCCTGGGCCTTACCGGCATGACGGCGTGGGTGGGACTCAACGAGATCGGGCAACTCAAAGACGGAGAGAGCGTTTTCGTCTCCGCCGCCTCCGGAGCGGTCGGCTCCATCGTTTGCCAGATCGCCAAAATCAAAAACTGCCGCGTCGTCGGCAGCGCGGGTTCCGCCGACAAGATCGCCTGGCTCAAAACTGAGGCGGGCGTCGATGAAGCGTTCAATTATCACGACACCGATGACGTGTCCGCCACCCTCGCCAAGCTTTGCCCCGACGGCATTGATCTCTACTTCGAAAACGTCGGCGGCGACCACCTAGCGGGTGCCATCGACCACATGAACGACTTCGGGCGCATCGTCTGCTGCGGGATGATCTCCGGCTACAACGATGAGAAGCCGAAGCCCGGTCCCTCAAACCTTTTCAAAATCATCGGTAAACGGCTCCGGATGCAGGGCTTCATCGTGCGCGACCATCAGGATCTCCAGGCAGAATTTCAAAAAGAGATGGGCGCATGGCTACGCGACGGCCGCATCGTCTGGAAGGAAACCATCACCGAAGGAATCGAAAACGCGCCGAAAGCCTTCCTCGATCTTTTCGATGGAGACAAGATGGGTAAGGCGCTCGTGAAAGTGTAAGGGCTACGACCGGGTCGATCCTTTTTGTTGTTCGCTGGCGTTCTTCACCTCTTCACGAACCTGCCCCCATGTGATTAGGCCGAAGACGACCGTGCCGCCAAAGACGTTGCCCAGCAAGACCGGGATGAAGAACCCGAAGATCCCGACCGAAACGACGCACCGATAAGAACTCCTTGAAAAATATTATAAAAACATCCACAACTCAAAACATATTCCGCATCCTCCTTGCGCTTTTCATGATCTTTGCAGGCATTAGCCACCTTACCTTTAACAGGGGCGAATTTCAGGCACAAGTTCCGGACTGGGTGCCGCTGAGCAAAGACCTAGTGGTCCTTTTGTCTGGTATTGTAGAAATAATACTAGGACTAGGATTAGCTTTTTGGGAAAAACAACGCGTAAAATTTGGATGGGCGTTGGCTCTCTTTTTTATTTTGGTCTTTCCAGGCAATATAGCACAGTTCGTAGACGGTAAAGATGCTTTTGGCGCATTGGATTCAGACAGAGCTCGTTTGATTCGATTGTTTTTCCAACCAGTGCTTATTGTTTGGGTATTATGGTCTGCCAGCTCTTGGAAAGCTTGGAGACTTCGACGGAGTTTGTCGCGTCGGTCTTGAGGTGGGCAGGTGGTGCCAGCACGTCCACCACCATGCCTGGCAGTCGAAGGATGATTCCGTTACCTTCTGAATAGTCCTTTCCCGGAAGTAGTGTCCAGATTTCAGTCACAGTGGAGGCGGATTGAAGCTGAGCCAAGGGGCCGGTGGCTTCGATTCGCACGCGAGTCGGGCGTTTCAGATCTAACACAGCGTCGAAGCGAGCGCTGCCTTCAGTGCGCAATACACCGGACTCTACGTGGGTTATGTACCCGGCTTCCCTGGTGCCCATTCTCAAGGTGACACACTCGACGAACTCAGAACGAATATGGAAGAGGTTCTGTCGATGCTACTGGAAGATGGCGAACCACAGCTCGAAGGGCAGTTTGTGGGTACTCAAACTCTGGCCGTTTAGCGATGGGAAATATTCCAGTTTTAAAGCCTCAAGAAGTCATTAAGATTTTGGAAGCGCTGGGTTTTTGTAGAAGTTAGGCAAAAGGGATCGCACAAGCAGTTTCGCCATGGTGACGGACGATGCACGACCGTTCCGCTGCACAAAGGAAGAGATATTTCTCCTTCGCTTCTACGCAAAGTTGCTTCCGATGTTGATCTCACCGTGGCTGAGCTTCTTGGCCGCCGATAGCCCAGTCACCTCCATTCCAAAGATTTACGGACCCCATTTCAGTCCACCATTTTCAGTCCCGGCGACGAATATCGGAAACGCGTGCCGATGTTTATTCCGCGTTGGGGGTGCGTTCGTTTTAATCGCAGTCTTTCTAAAAGAATTTGAGGGTTTTCGACATCGCGTGCGTTTAAATAGATTCAGGCACGTTGGTTATCTTGATTAGCAATCTGTTCAAAAAAATTTATGAAAGAACACATGATAGACACCGCGCGAATGCTCGTCGCTGACGACAAGGGCATCCTCGCGATGGATGAAAGCACGCCCACCTGCAACAAGCGATTTGCCTCGCTGGACATTCCCCTGACCGAGGAAGCCCGGCGCGCCTATCGCGAATTGATCATCACCACATCTGGTCTTGGCGATTCCATCAGCGGCGCGATCCTCTATGACGAGACAATCCGCCAACAGAAAAAGGATGGCACGCCATTTCTCAAAGTTCTCAGCGACGTGGGAATCATTCCCGGCATCAAAGTGGACGCCGGGGCGAAGGAAATGGCCGGTCATCCCGGCGAGAAAATTACGGAAGGTTTGGATGGATTGCGTGACCGCTTGAAAGAGTATTTTCAAATGGGCGCGCGCTTCGCCAAATGGCGAGCGGTCATCGTCGTGGACGATGGCCTTCCCAGCCGCAGCGGCCTCGAAGCCAACGCGCACGCGCTGGCTCGCTACGCAGCATTGTGCCAAGAGGCCGGACTCATCCCTATCGTCGAGCCAGAAGTGCTCATGGACGGCGATCATACGCTGGAGCGCTGTCTCAAAGTCACCGAAGAAGCGCTGCGAAACGTTTTCATCCAACTGAATTGCCAGCGCGTGATGCTGGAAGGAATCCTTCTGAAACCGAATATGGTGCTGCCTGGACTGACCTGTCCGCAGCAGGTATCGGTGGACGAAGTGGCCGACGCCACGGTGCAGTGTCTTTTGCGAACCGTCCCCGCCGCTGTTCCGGGAATTGCGTTTCTGTCGGGCGGCCAATCCCCTGAACTGGCCTCTGCCCGTTTGAACGCCATGAATGTTCGCTTCAAGTCGCGGCTGCCATGGGCGCTGGCCTTTTCGTATGGCCGTGCCATTCAGCAACCGGCTTTAAAAATCTGGCGCGGGGACGAAGCCAATGTGGCGGCAGCTCAGGCGGCACTGCTGCATCGCGCCCAGTGCAACCGAGCGGCGCGGCGCGGTGAATATACCGCTGACTAAAAATGAAAAATATGTCCGATAAAACCTCGAAATATCAAGCGGATAGCCTCTCGCTGATTGGTGCCGTTGCCTTGGGCACTGGTGTGATGATCGGTGCGGGAATTTTCGCGCTGACTGGACAGATGGCCGAGATGACTGGCAGTTTGTTTCCCTTGGCCTTCCTTTCCGCCGCGCTGATCGTCTCGTTCAGCGC
>Ga0306899_1000558_pt1 | contig 17934 bp, 18 predicted proteins | sample AntRauMFilla3764_FD_190407 | JGI IMG/M metagenome (GOLD analysis project Ga0306899, IMG submission 190407) | Saline lake microbial communities from Rauer Islands, Antarctica - Metagenome Filla 3 #764 (v2) (version 2) | ecosystem: Environmental > Aquatic > Non-marine Saline and Alkaline > Saline ... | reverse complement strand
AGAACGATCCGTTACCGCTCACGAATACTGGACGACCTGCCAAGAGGCATGGGCATGGGACTGGCTGACTATCGAGACCGAGGCTGCTCTGATCCGACAGAAAGCGGATAACACCGCTTGGGCGGCCTGGCGACAGATTTCAAATGCCTTCACCCTCTGCGAATTAAGCACCACACGCTTTGCGGAACTTCGGGCATTCAACCGAAACTTGGGCTTACGGGCAGCGGATGCCGCCCACCTCTTTCTCTTTGATCAGCTTGTTACGCGATTACCAGACCTCTGTCTGCTCACCTTTGATAGAGAAATGGCTCAAGCCGCGCATAACTTGGTACTGCCACTGCACCCGAGGACGGTCGATATTCTTGGAAAGTAGGAAGATTCGTTCACTGTTTTTTGAATCTGATCATTCTGAAGCCGAAGTATTAAGGACAGCCGACCTCCAAAGGTATCAACGCTGAGGCTGCTCTTTAAAGGAATACACAAAACACAACGGAACACCCTGCCGCTCGACGACGTGGAGCAGCTCCGCTTCGGGGTAGCTGTTGTGCAAATTAAACCTGGTGATCGAGACAAAGAAGTCAGCCCCTTCGCGGGGTTGCCACATTTCAAAATGCTTAGGATCGAGCGCGGCTTCCAGCATCCATCTTGAATAGCGCAGGTGGACTTTGAACACACGCTCGCCTTTAGGATCAATCGTCGCGGCATATTGATTCAACCACTCCCCCGCTTCCTTGTGCGACAATCCCCAATAGTCTGTCTCGTCGCGCATGTAGGCTTCGGGCAAACCACCTGAAATTTGGTTAAAATAGACATACTGATACGGATGCAGCGAGACCATCTCCATCAGCACTACCAAAACCGCCATGCCTGCGCCGACGGGCAATCCATACTGGAGCAACTTCTGCCCGCTACTTTCTGCTTTGCGAATGAGCCATTCAAGGCTCAGAGCCGCCACGCATACTAAAGGCGGCAGGACAAAGAAGAAATGCCGCATACCATCGTAGAGAACGGGATCTTTCCAAAAAAGATAAGCTAGAGGAAAACATGCGCTGAAAACGAGCACGCCACGAGTTAATATCACCGAATACTCTCCCGGATGTTTGGCTCGCATGAAATCCGTCAACTGAAAGGCTCCTAGGACGAAACCCAGTCCTGCGAGTAAAATGACATGCTCCGGCAGGGTAAAGAGTAGCCAGTAAGGGATATAATAAAATGGCAGATCCTGAGCCTGCCAGAAATGCCCATCCATCAGAACCATACCATCCCAACCGTAACTTTGCACCGTGGCCACGGAGGCGGTGGCTCCCTCGAATGGATTATGATGCAAGGTCGGCCAAAAGACGACGAGGACGGCCATGCCAAGCACTCCGGCTACGGCACCTCGCAGCGCCCAACTGCAAAGATCTTTAACAAGCCCCTGCATTGGTTTCTTACCCCGTGTATATGAGTGAACCAGATACAACCCAACAAAAAGCCCGAAGTAGCACAGGATGAGAAACCCGGCGATGCGGGTGGACATGGCTAATCCGGCCGCTAAGCCGATCCAGCAAACCGCCTTCCACGAAACCTTCGGAAGCTGGGAAAAGAGCGCAACGAGTGCCCATACCCCGAGCGCATAGGTTCCGGCCAGTGGTATATCCTTGGGATTAAAAAACATGTGCCCGTAGTAGCGTGGCAAAGTCGCCAAAAATAGCAGTGCCCAGAAACCCGCTCGCTCACCACCGATACGCGCCGTTAAGCGCCAAACAGAAAGCAACCCCAGCAAGCCAAAGCAAAGGCTCCAGACATGCCCCTTCTGGCTGCGCGTCCCCCATTCGGGAAAGGCTTCATCCGCAATTGCTAAGGGCAAATCAAAAAGCCCGGGATAGGAACTCGTTCGCACCCCAGGATCTTCACCCGTAAATAAGTCTGTGTAATAGGCGAGCTTTGAGTCGCCGCCCTCAAAACGAAATTGTTCATCCCAAGACATCCCGTAGTCCCGCACCGTAAAGATACTAGTGGTGACAAAAAGTATCAACAGAGCAAAAGAACTGCGGCTCCAAAGATGCGCTCTTTGATGGGAGTGGCTAGTCAAAGTGGGGAGGTGTTCTCATGAGTGAGCGTGCGAAGATGCATCATTTTGTGGCTGAATAAAAGCGAAAAGCGGAAGGATGGCTAACCGGCGGATATCGGTAACTAATCAAAAAGTAGAGTCTCTTGCTCCGCTCGGAAAGCCTCACAGCGCAACCGCAATAGAAATGGATGATTAATGCTAGACTCCTTAATTGCCGAGTTATGGTTCATCGCTCCAAAATGCGGCGAACGGTCTCGACCTGCGGATCGTCCGGTCCGAAAAACTTCCCCGCGCCAGTTGCTTGCAAGGCCTGCGCACAGGAACCCGCTGCCGGGCCGAAACGCTCCAGCCCCTCCGCCCAGATCTTGACTGCGCTTGCCTCCTCGCCCCTGCGCCAAGCCAACACGCCGCGAATGAAAAAGGTTGAAGCATCCGGTCGGACGACTTCGGACGAAGCCGCCTCCAGGCGCGACCACCAAGCCATGCGCTCACCCGAATCCTCCGCCACCAGCCAGAGGTTAAACAAGGCGCTCACCCGAATCCGATGTGCTTCATCCCGGTCGGAGTCACGGGCCAGCACCGCATTTGCGAATTCAAGGCCGAGAAGATCCTCCTCCGATTCAATGGAGGCCGTCGCCAAAAGCAGCTCATCCTGGATCAACGATGCCCGGTCTTTCGCCTCGAACCAATCACCGTAGCTCAAGGCCGCGATCGAAAGTCCGCCCAGGCACAGGAACATGACCCATCGCCATCCCCAAGCTCGCAGCCGGAAGGCTGGCACGAAAACCAAGCCCCCACTAAAGACGCATAATAAGGGTGCCAGAGGCAGCCGGAACCGAGCACTGACAAAAAAGAGCAGCAAGCCCGCCGCATACCCGCCCATAAGCAGTGCAAGGGCAACCGCCCGCCGCTTTTCCATTCGTTGCCAGCCAAAGACAAGCCCCGCGAAGGCCCCCAGCAGCAACAGGCCCCAGCCCAGCGGATTCCACGATAATGGGGCGAAACGCTCCTTGTGAAAGGCGTAGGTTAGATTGTTATACTGTTCCCAGTCATTAAAGACATAGAGGAGCTTGCGGCCCATCAGGCCGAGCCATCGTAACGGATCCGCCGCGACTTCCTCCACCAACTTCGCTTTCCAGTAAGCGTTCATCGCGCCCACCCCGGGATCGGCCTCCAGACCCATCGCCTCGCGATAGAAATACTCTGACTCCATCCGCGTGGTATTCATCCCCTCTGGAACCGCGTCGAAGCTCACTCGCTGCTTGTAAAACTTACCGTTCGCATCCTCATGGTTTGCTGCATAAAAATTGTAAGCCCCCTGCCAGGGCAGAATCCTAAATTCCCCACCGACCTGCAAGTTGAGCAGCCCCTGAAGCAGCAAGACCGCACCCACCCCGACCGATACCAGCAACACCCCCGACCCGAGCGAAACCATGCGCCATGCTCCCTGCCCCCAGCGCAAGACTACCGGCAAGATCGGCAGCAGCGCGACCGCTGGAAGAAAATTCGGGCGGACCGTGACTGCCAACCCACCGGCCAATCCGGCAACCAACAGAAGCCCATAATAGCGCCAATCCCGCCCCCTGTCCTCGCAACAAGCACGTAACAAAAGGCAGACTGCCACCAAAAATAGAGTGATGCCGAGGCTAATATCCAAGACCTGCACGGAGAACCACATCGCTACCGGATAGCCCGCGTAGAGCAGCCCGGCCAACCATGCTGCCGCTTCGCGCTCCCAGATCCGCCTTGCGATTAAAGCCGTCAGGCAGGCGTTGAGCAGGTGGCAGATCACTCCAAACGCGGTAGCTGCAGCCCCGGACAGCAGACCCATCTTTGCCAATATTGCCAAGATCGCCGGATACAACAAAGCCCGGTAAAAGGGCTCGTCCGGCAGGTCGCCTGCTGCGATCCGCTCCGCCCAGGCAAGATTCTCCCGCCCATCCAAAACCGGCGAAAGCCCTAGGGGATCGACCATGAACTGCAGCGCAAAAAGCCCATTCAAGCCCAGAACAAGAAGTAAAAAAAACCAACGCAGACGGGAGGATTTAGAGTTCATTACCAAATGAATTACAAATTTGACCATCATACTGCAAATTAAGCAGTAGATCATTCAAACAATTTTAGCCTTCCATCAAACTATTAATACCCCTTCATCTCAACGATTCTAAACTAGAGCATTGCCCTATCGCTCAATTTAGCAATAAAAAGTTGCCCTACAGATTTAAGGTTCACGAAGTATGCTATCACTCACCACACAAACAAAAATAAAAATCGCTAAGCTCATATTCGCGGCGGTTCTTTTCTCTCGTCGCCTTGCTGGTAAGAAAAGTCGAGGAGTCTTCCGCCGAGGCGACCTCCAGTGGGAACTCGACCTTTCTGAAGGCATCGATCTATCGATCTTTCTCTTTGGAGGCTTCGAGCGCGATGTTCGCAAGGCTTATGATCGCCTCATCAACCCCGGCACAATCATTCTCGACATCGGAGCCAACATTGGGGCGCATGCTCTACCCATGGCGCTCCGCGCTAGTCCAGACGGGAAGGTGTTCGCCTTCGAACCGACGCTCTTGCGGTGGAAAAGATGAGGGCAAATCTCAAACTCAATCCTGAACTGAACGAACGAATCGAGATACAACATACTCTTCTGAACGACGGCATATCGCCCCCAACAGTAGGCATCCCCAGCCTAGAGGATTGAAGCGCAAAAAGGTGAAACGCGCCTTCTGATAGCCATAGCTGAGGTTATTGTATTGCTCCCAATCATTGAAAAGGTAGGCCACTTTGCGCCCCATCAACCCCAGCCATATCGCGGGGTCTTCCCACCATATCTCGTCCATCAAGCACCCCTTCCAGCAAGTGTTAACTCCCCCGAGACTCGGTCATTAAGGGATGTGAAAACGTGAACCGTTTGATTGCCCGAATCAAGGATCAAGCAAACGCAGTGCCTACGCTTGCCTTCATGCCAACGGCCTGTCTTTTTTTCTTTCAAGCCATGCCCTAATGCCCGAACGCGGCCACATAAGAATCGAGACTTCAATCGACGACAAGCACCTCCAGTTAAGCATCACCGACAACGGGAGCGGCATCCCCAAAGCGATCCAGTTCGATATCTTCGAAACCTTCCTGACCGACCGCCCCGACGGCACAGGCTTCGGCCTCTCGACCAGCAAACGCATCTTACGCGGCCACCGCGGCGATATCGAGCTCGCCCATTCCAGCGCAAAGGGCAGCGCCTTTCACTGCTGGCTGCCGCTGGTGAAGTGAGATAGGATGGCTCTAGCCTGCGTAAGCGCAGGCACTGGCAAAAGCCCATTCTCCCGGCGTTGACTTCGACTCCTGCTGACTCAACCTCTCCACATGCGCTTGGAAAAAGACATATTTAAAAAGCAAAGCTATCAGGAGGCGGCCGACCATCAACCCGCCTATCAAGCAATGGACGCAACGACTCGGGTAAAGACCTTCCATTACCTCATGTCGGTCAGCTATGGATTTGTCGGTCAAGCCTGCCCGCGTATGGATAAGCAACTCTTCCAAAAACGCCGTCATAATGAGGTTACTTGATAAAACCCTATTTCATGATGACTTTGTCGACTTCCTCGATTGCCTGCTGGTCGAAGATGTTGATTCAATCATCGTCGGTGGCTACGCGGTAGTCTTACATGGATACCACCGAGTCACCGGCGATTTAGATATTTGGGTCGAACCAACATCACAGAACTACGAAAAGCTAATGCAAGCATTCCGTCGCTTTGGACTTCCCAGTCACGTAATCTCAGAAACCGATTTCTTAGATACAAAAGCGGCCGATGTTTTTACATTCGGGCGTCCGCCGGTAGCCCTAGATTTACTCACTTCGGTTAAAGGGCTAGATTTCAAGAGTGCCTACGCTCAGGCAGAGACCCTTAAATCCGACAAGGGCGATGTTAAATTCCTACACCTCAATCATCTAAAAGAGGCAAAGCGCTGCGCCGGTCGACACAAAGACTTGAATGATCTTGAAAATTTACCGTAAAAACTAACGAACCTCTGTCTCACAAAACTTATCGCTCTTTTAAACTGAAAAACCGTATCTTCCGCAGGCCGAACCAAGTCATGCGCAACAGTATCCACCCATGCCGGAAGCGTGAGATATTGGTATCCCCATAAGTCCGGTCGCGGTAGCGCACTAGAATATCGCGAATGCGCAAGTCCAGCATCGCGCTCCCGAAGAGTAGGTTAAAATCACCAAACGGATCAAAATCCCCCAGCACCTCGATGCGCTTCAGCAAGCGTTCGTAGTCGGAGCGCAGCATCATCTTGGTGCCGCACAGGCTGTCCTTAATCGGCTGCCCCAGCACAAAGCTGAGTGCGGCCGCGAAGAATTTATTACCCAGCAAGTTCAAAAACCGCATGGCCTGCGACTCCATCGGGTAAACCAGCCGGCAACCATTGGCAAACTCGCACGCGCCCGCCGCAATCGCATCGTAAAATTTCGGCAAATCTTCCGGCGGTGCCGTCAAGTCACCATCCTGGATCACGAGCACATCCCCCTTCGCCACCGCAAAGCCCGCAAAGACAGCATCCCACTTCCCCTTGCCCGGCTGCTGTAAAACTTGCACCCGGTGCGGGCCCTCGTAGGCCGCCACCTCACGCTGGATCACTTCCCAAGTATCGTCGACGCTGTTACCTTCCACAAAGATCACCTCCGTTTGCTTGCCCAGCACCGGTATCCGCTCCAACGCCGCGCGTATATTACCGGATTCATTGCGCGCGGGTACGACGACCGAGCAGGCGATCGCCCCTTCCAGGGCAGGGCGCATCACGGGGCGCGCGACGATTGTATCCGACATCCCAAAATTACGAATAAACGGTAAACGCACGAGAAAACGGTTACAAAATGGATCGAGCACTGGGATGCGAAAGGGCAGAAGTTGCTCACAGGAACAGCTCACCACTTCGCAGTCATTGATCTCTAATATATTGCGAATATCCTGCCGACTCAGCTAATTACTTTGGGGCTGCGGGTTCGTCAGCCGGAGCCATCGCCCCAACTTGAGCATGGGCGACCAGACATGGTTCAGCGATACGATATAGATGCGCGTCCGCGCGTGGCACAAGCGCCGCAACTTCGCCAGGCAGGCATGCACATCCGGCAAATACCCGATTAGATAGTCGAGTACGATCACGTCGAAAGTCTCCTCCAGCTCCATCGTCAGCAAGTCGCCCTCCACAAACTCCAGATTACCCTCCGGGTGGAGCGCCCGAGCCGTCTCCACCATCTTGGGGCTCAGATCGATCCCCAAGCCGCGAGAGGGTTGAAGCGAAGCCAGTAAATCGCCAGGCCCGCAGCCAATTTCCACCACCCGTAAGCCCGGCTGAATATGGCGCTGATAATACCCCTTCAACTGCGAGCGAAAGCCACGCTGCCGCATGCGGGAAACCTCACCGTTTTCGGCAACATCATCGAAGTGGTCTTTTAGGGGGCTCGTTGGCATAATATTTTATAGTGACTTGGGGCAGAGCGTTTCAAGCCAAGAGCATTGGCTGCCGCTCTATTTACTGGATAGTTAGCTGGTGCTTGAGGACGACTCAATCGCCTCAGACGATGACTTCGCTGCACTCCAAGAGCGGAACCCCTTATAGATATTTTCTGGAACCGACCGAACCATCAGCACAAACAAAAGACCCCAAAGCGTCCAATTGCTAGTTTCATCAATAATAAATTGAATTTTTCCAAAAGGCGCAATTAGCTGGATAAACAGACTTAAAAAGAGGAAACCAAAAGTAAATCGAGCCAGCCACTTCCGCTGATACCACGCCCAATCCGTCAGTTGTGGAATCGTTAATAATAGATAAATCAATCTGTAATCCCAGTTATTGCCTAGGAGGAACACTCCCAAATACACTCCGGATCCCACTCGGAAGGCGTCAATATAGCGAACGTCGCCTAGCAGATGCCATCCAGACTCGCCATAGGAGGAGAATAACTGCGCAGATAATATGAACAGAATAGCTAGCCAGGGAATGAAGGCAACAATCCTTACAAAATCCGCATTCTCACCAGTAACAAAAAAAACAAATACTCGGATCCCATAGGAAAAAGCGAATGACTTATCTGTGCTATTGAAAATCTGCTCAAGATCCTGAAGATTTAAAATGAGGTAAGCAACAAAAAGCCCACCAAAGGCTAATGAAGTAAAAAGCCACTTACGCCATGTATATTTTAGAAAATATGTAATTCCAAATACAGGAAAAAACTTAATAAACGAAGCCACCATCGCAAGTGCAAAGAAGAACCTAGCCCTTTGATTAAAACGAAGCCCTAACGCGACCAATGCGAAGACGAATAAATCGTGATTCGCGCGCTCAATCCCCAGCACGATGGGGGGCGACAGCAACGCTAGCGCAAGAAAAATCGCAGACCAACGATCAAGGTATCTAAAGACCACGCAGATTGAAAATAGAAAGATACTAATCACAAAATAGGCAACAGCTTCCACCGAAAAATGATCGAAGTGGAACATGGTAACCAAAAGCTGCACAAATTTCGAGGTGTTCATCTCCCTTCCAAATTGATCGAATGGATTCAGATAGAGCGGATCGTATCCAGCTGCAATACTCTGAGCCCCCCAAACCAGATTGGCAATATCTGCAAAGCTTCGAGGCATCGCCGGTAAATTGAATAGCCGACAGATGCCTTCATTCCCTATCAATAAAGTCAATACTATGCCACCAAACGTGAATACCGTGACTAGAAGACAGAAAAGAAACACCGAATTCTTACCCTTATCCAAATGCGTATCAATAGAGTGTTTAGCCATCTTGGGAATCAATGATAAGTGTTTTAACTGCAACTTGATTCGCCCTGCCGATTACGGCCAAGTCTACAAAAAAACGATGCATAAAGTATGTAGTAATATTTGAAGTTAGTTATAAAAGATCAACATCACCTCTTGTGATAATCATTACGACTAAAATATTTCTCCAACCAACAATAGAGAACGATAAAGAGGTATCGACTGCCCATCTCTTTGAGCTTTAACTTGGCAACACCAGACTTCCGATTTTTCCACGTAATGGGCATGCTCGTCCACGAATAGCCGCGAATAATCGATTTCAGCGGCATTTCCACCGTCAGATTAAAATGAGGCGACAAGAAAGGGCGGCATCCATTGATCGTGCTACGCCGGTAAGCTTTAAACGCATTGGTCGTATCATTAAAACCATGCCGAAAGATACTCCGAATAAACGTGTTCATCAAGCGGTTCATCACAAGCTTAACTCTCGGATAATCAATGACGCCACCTCCTGCCATAAAACGACTCCCGAAGACGCAATCCCAGCCCTCATTTAGTAAACTCCAATACAATACCGCGTCGCGTGGGTCATCCGACTCATCGGCCATCATTACGACCAAAGCATCACCGCGCGAGTGGTCAAATCCATAGACAATCGCTCGCCCAAAACCATGTTGCCCATTATTTTGAATCGGCTTCAATTCAGGAATACTATCTTTTAATTCAGAGAGGATGCTCCAAGTGGCATCCGCGCTGCCATCATCCACGACAACAATCTCATGCGGCACAGACTTCAACTTTAGCTCCACGCTCAAATGCCTCACCATCGATTCAATACAGCCAGCCTCATCCCGGGCTGGAATGATCACAGATAAGAGCTCCAGTGCAGAGGCTTCGACTACTTGGGAATTATTCATCAGTCAATAGGGAGCCGATAACTTTAGCCAATCAGGGTTCGCTTCAGCATGTTGTGCGATTTCCTCTAAGATTGAATCCACACCTCTCTTTGGCCGCCAATTCCATTGCGCTTTGGCCAAACTCGAATCGAGCACCAACCAAGGAATATCGAACGGACGACTCATCGGCTCACAACCCACATCATTAGGCCCAAAACGTGTTTCACACCAAGCTGACAACTGCCTAAGCGACATTGCACCAGTGACACCGCCCGAAAGATTCTGGATCTGCGCTTTAGAACGATCCATCCCCGCCGCTATTTGCAGTCTGATCATCACAGCCAGATCGTCCGGATGCAGGCAATCTCGCACTTGATGCCCTTGCCCATCAAAGCCTATGTATTTGAGCGACCGCTTCTGCTGCCAGCTATGTATCCAATACGCAAAGATTCCTTGGTCAGGGCGCCCAAATTGCCCTGCCCCAGCGAGCACTCCGCAACGATTCACCCAGACTGGAAAGCCATAGGTGTGCGAATACTCAAGCGCCAGCACCTCCGAAGCGACCTTGGTCGCACCATATAACGAAACAGGTGCTTGAGTCGAATAGGCCTCGCCCACGCCCGACCTATTCAGGCCCAAAGGGAAAGCCTGCTTCGGCAATGGCTGATACGCATCCTGCTCAACACCAACTTCAAGCTTCGACAGCCCTGCGATCGAATACACCCGACTCGTGCTGAGCAAAATCAACCCAGCGTTCACACGCTTACAATACTCTAGAATATTTACGGTGCCGCCTAGATTATGCTCAATCAATTGGCGAGAACTCGTCTGACCATCGACTCCTGCCAGCACGCTGGGGTTTGCCGCCGCATCAATCACCCAATCCACCGCAGGTAAGCACTCCAAGTCTGAGGCATTACGGATATCCGCATGCACTAGCTTCACCCCCGCTTCGGTCAACTTCTTGCGGTTCGAATCGCTCCCAGGCCGAATGAGGCTATCCAGCCCACAAAGCTCCACGTTTTCACCCTGAAGCAGTAACTGCTGAGCGAGCGAGTAACCGACAAACCCACAGATCCCTGTAATCAATATTTTCATCTAATAATGGTTAACGCTGCTGCCATGCCGCTACAATTTCTATAAAAATATCATCCAACGATTTGGAAATATCCCAGTTCGGGTAATGCGCCTTCAGCTTTGTTAGATCGCTATAATAGCAGATATGATCTCCCACACGCGCATCATCGGAATAGGTCGATTTCATCGCCTTCCCAGTGAGTCCTTGAACTCGATCAAATGCTTCTATAATTGAACAACTATTGGCTCTTCCGCCGCCTATATTATAGACCTCCCCAACCCGAGGAGCCTCAACAAACTCCCCAATGAATCGTGCAACATCCAAAGAGTGTATATTATCACGCACCTGCTTTCCTTTATAGCCAAAAACTGTGTAGACCTTATTTTCAAGATTACACCTAACGAGATAGCTCAAGAATCCGTGCAATTCGACTCCAGAATGGTACGGCCCCGTCAGGCATCCGCCCCGGAGACAACAAGTAGGCATGCCAAAATAGCGCCCATACTCTTGGACATAAATATCAGCCGCCAGCTTAGAGGCTCCAAAAAGAGAATGCTTAGATTGATCCACCCGAAATGACTCAGAAATACCCCGATCAAAACTAGAATCAGCATACTCCCAGCGGCTTTTCGCTTCTTTCAAAGGTATCTCGTTCGGTGCATCTCCGTACACTTTATTGGTCGACATATACACAAAAGGCGAATCGGGGCAATAGTGCCGACAAGCTTCTAAAAAATTTAAAGTGCCTACGGCATTGGTGTCAAAATCATCAAAAGGTATTTCCGCAGCCTTATCGTGAGAGGGCTGCGCAGCTGCATGCACAACGACATCAGGCTTCAGAGTCTGGATAAGAATTCGCACGCCTTCACGATTACGAATATCTAGTTCATGATGCTCAAAACTCGGTAAAGTCTTCTCTAGTCGATTTTGATTCCAACGCGTGTCGCCTTGAACTCCAAAAAAAATTGCGCGTTGGTTATTATCCACACCATGAACCTGATAGCGCTTTTGACTAAAAAAAGTAGCCACTTCAGAACCTATGAGACCCGAAGAGCCAGTAATCAGCACGCGCTTCATATTAAACTGAAATTAACACCCCCATGCCTATTAATTAACGATGACTGCAGCAACGCTGCAACAAGATTTAACCCACTGAGGTGGCGACGGAGTTAATTAACCTATTCCGGGGTATGACTCTACAAGAACAGGTAGCGCGGCATGGCCTCATGCCGCACGTAGGCGTATCAAGATGCCGCATGAGGCCATGCCGCGCTACCACTTTCTACCCCGTAAATAAAATTGCACCCAGTGGCGACAACTAGACACTCAAAATATTAGCTGTAAAGCAACCGCCAGAGTTACGTCCCAGCCAGCCAGCGACAACCTTCAATTGAGATTCCCACTAGATGAACCTGCAACCGCAACAAAAGCTCTTAAATTATACTAGATCCAAGCACCTTGGCTTAATTTTAGGCCTAGTCGCATGCTTACTCCTTAAAAATTTCACACTATTTCAGGCAGGACAGTTTGTATCAGAGGATTCATTCTTCTTCTATGCAACTGCCTACAATAAGTCCTGGATCGGCTCAGTCACGACTCCGTATGCAGGCTATTTGCATGTTTTGCCCATGATTCTAGCGGAGCTACTCTGGAACGTCCCCTTCCAGGTATTACCATGGGTCAATTTCCTTGTAGCGCTGTGCCTCAGCACATTTCTATTGAGCTGGCTATATACCCCTTACTGCCGAAGATTAATACCATCAGACGCGCACCGCTTTACTTGCGTCATTCTGATTGCTTGCACACCATTTCAACCAAACCTGGGAATGCTACTAGGCTTACATTGGTATCTTTCCTTCTTCTTAGGAGTCTTTCTGCTCTCAGATCTACCAGAAAAACCACTTTATGTCTGTATCGGTGGCTGTATAGTCGTGATCGCAGCATGGTCTTCACCTGCCAGCATCGTGCTGATCCCCTTTGCGATCCACCGCTGCTGGACACTCAAAACAAAAAATGCGCACTACATCCCTTTGGCATTTGCAGCGGCCAGCATCGCATACATCGTGACCATACTACTCGTTTTCAAGCCCAACAGCGGTCAGCCGAACATGGCTGCCCCTCTCACTGCTATCGCAGCATCGTTCAAGATGTTGCATGAAGGCATCCTGCTTCAATCGATCTTCGGAACGCAGATGCACCATTGGGGTGGCTCTCTTTTTGCAAGCCTATTGAAGCTAACAGTCGTCGGCACAGTGATCAGCGCTCTCTGGCTTCAACGGCGTAGAGTCGCGGCGAAATACGCCATCGCGTTTCTCTTCATCGGCATGTCGATGCTCGGACTCACCATGCTTCGGGGCCACCAGTCGATGCTGATTCTAGAGGCGGAAGGCTTACACTCCGAGCGTTATTTAACCACTCCTACATTTTACCTCTTCACCGCACTTTTCATATTATTTTCTCAAGCAATCCTTCGCACCCTTAAACAGGGCCGAGCCACTCAAGTCACACTAAGTTTTGGCGTTATTGCTTGGCTATGCTTACTTGTTTACAAATCGCCCCCACTCCACGGAGACACCCCCATAGAATCTGCCTTTCCTCACCATGAAAAAGCGCGTATTCTCAAGCAATACGAGCGGCGGTTCGCAGAGGGCGGCCAAGCCGAAACTTTAGCTCTTCCCGGCTGGACTCCGGTCGAGACCATGCGCCTTAAAATTGGCGGAGGCCGCCTCTGCAAAACGCCGACAATGCTCACATGTATTTTCGGCGACGAGCTGATCCAGCTAAGTGCAGACACCTACACGGTCAGCTGGCTAGGCACCTTCAAGATTATAGATGAAGATTGGCTTCAACACCATGAATGGGGACTCACCAGAATCTTGGGGTATCAAGGGGGCTTTTACTGGTTTCAGGATGCCAACCGCCAGAGATATCTAAGCGGGCCAGCCATTTACCCACGGCGTTTTGAATATCCAATCCCTGGAGCCATTCGAATCCGCCAGACGAACTAAACTGCTTCGTTCGGCACAATGAGCACTCATTAGCAAGATATGCCTAGAGCTCAGCGAACCTGAAATTCATTACTTTGATTAGGGACGACAAACCAAATGACGAAAATCGTTCCGATACACTAACGAAACTAGCTGACTAAATAGACCACTCTGCCACTCTACCAACAACCTACCGTATCATTTCGATCAGACATATTAAAACCTACCTAGCTGATTCACTCAAGTGCCCATTTGAAGGCAAGAATACAATCACGACCGATTCTTCATGGAGGTGGCTTGAGCGCGGCACACTAGAATACCATGTATCAAGCTAGGGAATACCTACGCAGATATTTTGGATCCCTCCTTAAGTATTAAGCTGTCTAGCGCTGGCTGAAAAAATGAGGAGGGGCTTCGGCTCCCCTCGCCCAGAGGGGGATGGATTCAACTAGGTCAAAAACGCTTCATAAACCAAGTCTCCACCGGGTATTTCAAAAACGTCTGATGATCCAGACTGTTCGGAGCGAGCGATGAAAAATCTACCTTAAACCCCACGATACGATAAATCCGAACCACACGATTGGCATGGAAACTAGCTTCGGCGATTTTTTCTAAATGGACTGCTTCCAAGAGTTCGCTGCCCCCAACGAGCACCGCTGTCTCCGTGAATGGATCGATTCGGTACTCCGCCAGCAAAAAAGGCGAAACGGCTCCAGTTCGGTAGTAGTAAGCGAAACTCGAAAGTGAATGAGCGACGATATCCGGCGAAGATGACCCAATGTCATACAGATACCAGAATACGGGCCTCGGGGTGATCACGTAAGGCTTCTCGGAATGCTTCAGAATCACAGATTTTGCCCACTGATCGGTAGAGGCGTGACGATTCGCATATACATGAGGATGATCATTAACCATTGGCGAACTCACCATGAGAATATAGATTAAGCCCGATACAGTGAATATCCAAATGATTTGCGGCAAGCGCCGCGCCAAAGGCACGAGGACTCGTAAAACTAAGGCTCCCAACAGCAGATGCATGGGCAGTGCTAATCTGGCTACTTCATATTGAACAAGTTGCCCCCAATAGTAACCCATTAGAATCAAGAAATTGACCCCTATAATGAGTCCATAAGCGACCAAGACTGCATCCAAGGGCTTTATTTCTTGTATTCTCAGGCCGCCGCCTTGTTTGAGAAAACGTACTAGAAGAATCATACCCGCAAATAAGCCAGTCCATCCGACAAAAGCGGAGCCCAGGCCCGACACGCGCGGAATAAACAGAAAGTCACTAGCCAAGCTTAAGTTTGGTAAGTAGTATCTTAAGGAGAATACCCCGGCAGCAGGCACATTGTTTAAGCTACGCTCTGGAAATGCTTCAAAGATCCGAAACTGTAACACGAATGGAATACAACAAATGATAAATGCTAGCAGCGGATAAAATAGGGGCAAGCGCGTCTGCCCCTTCGTTCGCCAAAGCATTAAGAGGCCGATTGAAAAAACAAATAGAATGCTTTCATAGCGGGCATACACGAGTAATAAGCTGGTTAACAGCCAAAGGATCCCATCCGAGTCCTCCTGGCTGCGTAAATATCGATATCCCGTATACGCGGACAATAGGATCAAAAACGTATTAAAGAGGTCAAGTCCCGCACTGTTTAAGACATTACCAAAGAGTGGCGTCGAGAGAATCCAGATGAGAGGGACTGACAGCCAAATGATTCGTGAGGTGTAGGATCGCTCCTCTTGCGGATAAACTCGCAGAAAGAGGAACATTACTAAAAATGTGAATGCCCCTCCAACCAGCAGGTTGAAGAAGAAAATATTACCCGGGCGATACCCAGAGACCGTGTGCAATAAAGCCACCGCGTTGGCAAAAGCAGCTGGGCGCTTGTCGATCAATCGTCGAACCCCCGTCACGTAACCATAGTTGTCTAAAGTGCTTTCCGGATAATCAAAACTGTTCTGTTGATAGAGTGTTTTGGCCTGAGCAGCGATCACGTATTCATCATTTAATACCTTATAAGAAGTATCCCCCGATACAAATAAATGCGCGACGGACAGGATCGAGAGCAGCCCGCAGAGAAATAAGTCTCGTTTCAAATCCAACGATGAAGCGCAATCTCGCACCCGTCTAAAACTGACCTTACAGGCTAGAAGAAACAAAAGCCCATAAATCCCACTAAAGAATGGTTTGGTCAACCAACGGACAATGGTAAAGGCCGTTTCGTCTGTCAGCCAAAAAAGCCCGAGCGCGAGGCTAAGCAGGCCAGTCAAAATGAGAATTAATGTAGCCTTAAGTCGCCCCATCATGTAAACCTAACAAGCGTCAAATAGAAAGAAATAAAAAACCGCCACGGTCTCCCGTGGCGGTTTTAAGATTTAAGAAACCTCTAAACTGTATTTCTAAAAATCAACTGTGATTGTCGTTGAAGCTGCGGTTGGTGTGTGATCATCAGCAGCTGCGCCACCTGCACCGGCTGGCAGTCCAGTTACAACATAATCTGTGCCTTGGACGATATTTGCGGTATAGGTCTCGGAGGCCACTTGAATCGCATCCGCGTCCGCTCCTTTGATGTAATTATCGTTACCAAATAAGTCAGCAATGGCGACGGTCGTCACCCCGTTTTCCAAGAAGTATTGGTCGGCAGCCGAAGTGATCTGGCGGACGTTGTTAACAACTGCCTTATTCTGCGAGTTAGCGCGAACCTTTTGGAAGGCGGGGATCGCCATGGCAGCGAGAAGGCCGATGATAACGACCACGATCATGATTTCGACGAGGGTGAAACCTTTTTTGCTTTGTGTTTTCATAATGATATTCCTTTTATTTAGTTATTATGTATTTGATAGACGCCAGAGGAAACTCCCCCCAGCATCTAGGAGTAAAAGCCTTTAGAGTCACAAATTCAAGGAAAATATCTGGCAATCAAGACTTTAACAACTTTTTTATAAATCAGCCTGTATTTCCGGCAAATTCGGTTTCAGGCTGGCAAATACCATTTTTCCGCCGGACGAAGGCACGACCGAATCCACTTCGACGCGCACTTCTTTGCCGATCTGGCTCTTTCCACCGTTGACAACCAGCATCGAGCCATCCGGTAGATAACCAATCGCTTGGCCTGGGTCCTTGCCGGCCCGCACGAGCTCAACATTGAGGCGAGAACCGATCGACACTTCTTGATTCACAGCCTTGACCAACTCAGTGATATTAAGCCAGTCCACATGATGAAACTCGGCTAGCTGCGCTAAATTGTAGTCTGTCGTCAGTAACTTGCCTTTCAGAGTTTCGGCCAAGTAAACGAGCTTAGAATCCACTGCCTTGCGGCTTGGCACATCGCTTTCATGGATCCTCAGGTCGAGATGCTTTATCTCTCTCAGTCGATTCAAAATCTCCAAGCCCTTGCGCCCCTTCTCTTTGCGAGTGGGATCGCTCGAATCGGCAATCCCCTGCAACTCTTCGAGCACAAAACGAGGGATCAGCATGGCATAGCCAAACCACCGAGTCTCACAGATCGCGGCAATGCGGCCGTCGATCAAGGCACTGGTATCCACAATAGCAAGAGACGTTTCGACACTCTCCGGGCTAAAGCGGACATAAGGAATGACCAAGTTAAACTCATCCTTCCCGCGCAAAGCGATGACCATAGCCAGATACATGCAAATGACGTAGAGCGCCAGTCGGGTGAGAAAGAGGTTTTCCGCCAGGTCTGAGTCCTGCTCCAGCGGTTCAAAAAGGGGCGACTCCGCTAGGAGATAGGAAATCAGTGCGCCCGCCGCCAAACCAAAAGTAATAGCAGAAAGCCCCCGCAGGGAAAATCCTTCGAGCAGGATATCCACCAGGATCACGAGCACGGCAATACTCATGCCAACGGAAACCACCAGCAACAGGCTCCAGTCCTCCACCACATAATTTAGCAAGAGACAGGCAAGAAAGCTCAGAATGAGGAAAAAAGCTCTTAAGATGTAGAGGGTTTTCTTCATCACTTAAATTTGTATGACGACTCGGAAACCAGTCATCCGGTTGCGCTCTTCGCGGGGAGCCTCACGAACCGGCACCGTAAAGATGGTTTCGAGCTGATCGAGTGCATGGCCTCCGACATGCTGGGCATCTTCTGCCTCAAAGCGATCCACTGACTCGAGCCACTCGCTC
>Ga0306899_1000552_pt1 | contig 18069 bp, 16 predicted proteins | sample AntRauMFilla3764_FD_190407 | JGI IMG/M metagenome (GOLD analysis project Ga0306899, IMG submission 190407) | Saline lake microbial communities from Rauer Islands, Antarctica - Metagenome Filla 3 #764 (v2) (version 2) | ecosystem: Environmental > Aquatic > Non-marine Saline and Alkaline > Saline ... | reverse complement strand
GGCGATGCCAGCACTACGGCCCTGCGCCTGCAAGGCTCTGTTGGTCAGGCGGGGGCGGACCTCAACATCACGAGCACAAGCCTTACGTCTGGGGCTGTTCAAAGCGTGGACTACTTCTCAATCCTGAAACCAGCGTAAGAGGTAGTCGTGGCCAATAAGCTGATACGTGAGGTAACCACTACGTACATTGCGGGGACCCCCGGGCGGGCCGGGTCCCCGGCTTATTGCTACACCCGCACGATACGCCGGCAAGTTTCGGGTGGAAGTGTGGGGGTAGCGAGCACGTTTATCCCCGCTTCAGACCTTTCCTCGGGTAACAGTATACGGGTCAACGGGTTCGCCGCCCCGGTGTTCCGGCAGGTATCGCCGTACACTGACGCGTCCGGCAACCGCGTAACCCAAGAACTGAGCGGGTACAACGTGTTGCGCGGGGCCCCTTCGACTACTAGATCGCCGTCCTATACGACCACGGAAGAAACAGTCTGTGTGCCTGCGGTACCTGCAATACCGAGCATCCCAGCTGAAGTAGTGCAGGTGGGGGGCGGACCGGACTGGCGGGCTTCTGCTCGCAGTATCGCTACGATAACCGGCGATGGCGTGGCGACGTTCCGGACGAAACAGGCACCCCGAATTATTATCGGGTTCGCCACCGAGGACTCCGGGGCCAACCAAGCCGACATACGGATGGGTATACAGATGTACCCGGTCACCGGCGGTGCCTTGGTCGTTCCTATATTGAATGGGTCCAGAGAGATGTCTGCGGGCATCGCAAACGGGACCTACACCATCAGTCTGGTTCGGGTCCACGGGCGGTTCAAGGTGTTCAGAAACGCGACGCTGATCTACGATGCGCCGTCACAGACTGAGCAGCCCGTATTCCTCGACGCTATGCTCTACACCAGCGATGACTACATAGAAGACCCGGCGTTCGCGGAAGCGGTTAGCATTGTAGCTACCGGCAGCGTGGGGATAAAAACCCAAGTGTCGGATGCGTTTGGGGTCTCGGGCTCCGTGGGTTTCTCTGGCGCTTTGAACCTACTCGTCGATGGGCAGGCCGCGTTTTCTGCCGCGGGCGGTATAGGTTTTGAGGCGCAACTACTGGTCGTGGGCACCGAGAATCTAAGCGCCACAGGCGCTGTTGGGTTTACCGCCACACTGGACCTCAGCGGACTTGCGGGCGGCGATCTCACTATGTCTCGCATCGGCATGCTGGCATCAGACTTTGTGACCGGCACCAGCTCCATGGCAATGGCCGCTATGAGCGTCGAAGGCTACGCCGGCGAGGGCGAGCTGGAGGTTGCCGGGTTCGACAAAGCAATGACTCCGATGCTGCTCTCTGCGCTTATGTACACCGGCGGCCTTATCGAGTCCGAGACGGCCATGGCGCCTATGGCTATGCTGGCCAGCGATAGCGTCTATGGCGGGGGCAGCGTGACCCTGAACCCGATGGCTATGTATGCCGATGACGGCTTCGGAGTAGCGAATTACTACGGGCATAACGAGCCTGTGGAAATCGCCGACACGATCACCACGGACCCGTCTATCATCGCAACGTGGACTGACGGTATTGACCTCACTCCTGAGATGTCTATTGCCGTGGTCCTCTCCGGCACTACTATTGACGGCGTGCTTCTGGACGACCTGAACAGTGTGAGCGGGATCATTCAGGCGCTGGTTAACTCCGGCGTCAATTTGGCCAGTGCCACGCAGGTACCGTTCAACGCGCTGGCCCAGTTTGCTTTCGACATAGGCACCGGTGCAGCCACCCGGTACGATAACTTCGAGTTCACCCAGTTTGCTTATACCCCGTCCGGCACTTACGCTATCAAACCCGACGGGGTGTACGTTCTGCGCAAAGGCGATGATGACGGCGAAAGCCGCTCCGCGCTGGTCGACTTCGGCGATACGGCTTTTGGGGTTTCGGCGAAGAAGCACATACACACTATGTTCTTAGGCGTCTCCGGCGATGGCACGATCTATGTGAAGCTCAGCGCAGACGGTAAGAACTACAAAACGTACCGGGTTGTTGGGCAGCAGCCAACCAAACGCGTGCGCACCGCTAAGGGCATCACGGCCAGAGAGTGGGGTACGCGGCTTGAGTGGGTGGACAGCACAGACATAGAGCTGGACGCAGTTGAGTTCGTGCTGGCGGGCTCAAGCCGCCGATGGACTAGGTAAACATTTAAGGTGAACGATCATGGCTGAGCTTGATACCCAGTTTGAAAGAACGAACGCATACCTCCAGAGCTTCGCTGAGAAGGCTCTGCTCGACGCGTCCAACAACTCACGCAAGATAAGCACCAACATAAAGCCGGACCTTTCGTCGCCCAGAGTGGACGTGGATCTGAACAAGCCCAACCTCAAAGAGCCGCCGAACTTCAGTGATCTATTCCCTGACGCGGACGGCACATCGGAGGAAGTGACTCGCCTCAACGGCGAGGTTAATGAGTGGCTGTCCCGGTACTTCCCTGCTATTGATGAGTGCCTGCAGAACGTGCCGGACGAGTGGCTGTGCAACATCATCACCAACAAGAACCCGTTTGGCCTGCACGAGTCTGTGTTCGAGGCTATCTGGAACAGCGCCCGGGACAGAGAGGAGCGGCAGTTCCGCGCGGCCGACGCCACCCTGCGCACTGAGTTCTCCTCACGGGGCTTTACGCTGCCCCCCGGGGCCTACATCACTGCTCTGGACCGCGCCCGCCAGCAGGCGTCTGAGGCTGTGCAGGAGGTGAACCGCACCGAGGCTATTCGGAACGAAGAGGTCAAGCTGCAGCTACTGCAGTTCGCGGTTGAGCAGGCCAACCAGTACAAGATGGCTATTATGTCTGCGCTGGCTGACTTCTACAGGATCTGGGTGACCATACCAGACAAAGAAATCGAGCGGGCCCGGGTTAGGGCGCAAGCGTACAGCAGCCTGTACTCTGCCCTCAGCACCTACTACAACGTGGAGATCTCCTTCGAGGAGCTACGCTTGCGGGCAGAGGGTCTGGACGCAGAGACCCAGAACAGCACTGACCGCAACAAGATCGCGTTGTATGACGCGGGTGGCGCCAACTCGGCACTGGCCACAGCGGTGCGTGGGTTTGCGGATGTGGCTGCTCAGGCGTCCAGTGCTTCCGGTGCCCTCATTGCGCAGATCGAAGGTATATGATGAAGAAAAAAATAAATACCGCCTCCCTCGCCGCGAAGGAGTACGTTTATCTGGCGAGGCGGTTTAACAACCGGGCCCAGACGTCTGCGTATGGCACAGCCGTCAGTGCAGAAGTGGCCAAGGCCCAGCTCGACGTGTCGTTGTACGAGGCGGAGGTCAACGCGCTGCTGGGTAAAGCGGGCTTGTCCACCAGTAGTGGTGCAGGTACTGCGCTGTCGGGCGTGGCGCAAGCGTTCGGTAGCATAGCCGCTGCAGCGTCCAGTGCTTCCGGTACTCTGCTGGCCCAGAGCGAGTCGTTCTGATGCAGCCGATAAGCCGTATACAACTTACGGTCCGGAGTGGGGCGAGGTGGGTGAACTACCTTTCTCGGAAACTTCGGGCCTTGCCTGTTGGGGGGACGTACAGGCGGGTACTGGACGGGTTCTTGCTCACAGGAAAGCGTAGCGTATGGGGGATAGGAGGGACCATCCTTGACGTCCCTCCGTATGTTCTGTTTCCTAGCGTGGTAGCCGGAAATAACCTGCCCTCAGGGGGTAGAGACACGCCGGCGCTTGTCTCCGTAGGGGCCTCCCGGGATCTTTTTGCCCCCCTCCCTACCAGCAATTCTGCGGGGTCCGCCGCCGTAACCACGGGCAGGGCTAGTAAGCCTTTCAGCTTAGAGGCGCGTAACGTATTTTTCGGGGCCCCTCCGCCGGAGTCCGAGGTGCGGCGTTTCTTTACCGGTATAACCGCACAGCCTCTCGACGGTCGCCGTTCCGCAATAGTCACCACGCTAACTTTTAATACAACCGCGGACGAGCAGGATTTCAGACCCCTAGAGGATGCGTACACGTGGTGGGTTACCGCGGAGTTCTTCCTTCTCCGCACTCGTCCTACGTTGCGATTGTATATAGATGAGGCTACCGTGCTGTCGGGGTGGGGGTACCAGTTTTTCTCCCGCGCCGTCGGCCCGGGTACCGGCGGGTCGTTTATGTCCAGTCCTGTGGTAAGCGCAGGGTACGGGGTTACTCCGACAGGAGTTACTACGGCTATGACGGTACCCGTAGCTATACAGGGGGCCCCGTATGACGCGGACACAAACAACAACGACCACGGTACTTCGGGAGTTCTTTTCCTCGTGGTGGACAACACACTTGTCACCCCTAATTCTAACCGGTCAGGGGTGCTTAACAACTCGGCCTTTGCGGGCACGCCTCTAGCCCCCACGCAGTGGGGTGGCGCAAACCCTGCTGGGTACACGGGGGCTATGCCCAACCGTATAGTGGAGGGGGCTACCCATGTAGCGGATGACGGGGGTGTCTATTGGGTGGGTGTTTGGGAGACCTCCAGAGAAATAGACGACGCGCCATACTACACGGTGCTGCGTACTTTGTGCGCGGCGCAGATTCTCCCCGCTGGGGGACTAAACTTTACTCGTCTTCGTACGGACGTCCTTGTCTCAGAAAGCGTAGATGACCCCTATGGGTATTTGGCGGAGCAGTCGGATGGGGTTGGCGACCCTAGCAGCGTAGTATACCTCCGGGCGTTTTGCGCTTTTGCCCCCTCTGGCAAGCCGCATTTCCACGCGGCCCAAGGGGTACACGTAGTACGTAGCCAGCCTGCCATCACGCATCTCGTGTATTTGCCGGAGGCGGCTACGTTGTGGGTGTATGACTCCGTAGCGGGGCTGTACGCGATTAGCATGGATACCTGCGTGTGGCCTACGGTGGACGAGGCCGTCACTGGTGCCGTTCTCCGCCCGCAGATAAGAACGCCTCTATCCCCAACAGGTCGGTCTCAAGGGGCCAGAATATGCTTAGCGGTGGCCGCCGCCCGTAACCCCGTTTTAGCCGCCCCGGTTTTTGTAACCGGGGACTCTCGCACTACCTTGCGGTTGGTGGAGATAGAAACGATGGCTGGTGGGGTTACTGACAGGGGCGTTATCGCAGAAGTGGCCCAAGGAGACCTCGTAACAGAGCCCACTATAAGTTGCTACTACATGGGCACCGGCGTTATGGCGGCGGACGCCACAGGCACCGCGGAAGCCCGAGGGAAAGAACCGTGTTACCTTGTATCTTTTGAAGATAGTACAGGAGGGCACACACTGGTCTCGTGCAACGGCGGGGCCTCGTGGAAGCAGATTGACGACAAAGCGGACGCTGTAGGGGCGTACTTTATAGGCAGCCGGTTATATGGCCGCACGTTCAGCGAACTGTTTGCGTAGGGTGTACTTAAAAATGGATGCTACCGAAGCTACTTACTCAGATCGAGAGGATTTAACCCGTGGCCACTTATTCTAAAGGCGTAATCGTAAAGCTCACACCCACGGACGTGTTGTATTACCCGGACGGTACCGGTGCGCCGATACCGGTTAGCGGCTTACCCGACCCAGAGGGGGCGGGCGGCACGACCCAACTCCACGCCCCATCGGGGTTTGTGCATGTTGCGGGGGCCGGGTTTTTCGGGCCTAACAACCACGTCTACTGGGTAGATAGTACCGGGGCCATTACTGACACAGTAGCAATCCCGACCTCCAGTGGGTTTAGCATCACCAGTGACGCTCCTCCTGCAGGAGTAACCTCGGACGGATGGGTTATAGCCCCCGGATCTAACGTACAGCCGTGGGCTGTAAACCGGCAAGGGGTGCTCGTGGACTCTGGCATTGCGGGGGGGTTTGGCAGCTATATTACCGTGTCCAATGGGTCCCCGTATGTGTACGTGGTGTCGGAAAATTTGATAGAGCAGTGGAACCCGTCTACAGAGCAGCTTGTGACCTTCAGCCCGGTTGCTGCTGTTACCGGCAATAAGAATTTGGCTTTCCCTGTTATAGCTCCCGACGGGGCCCTGCTGCTTGAGGCCCTGCGTACCGATACCTCCGCCGTTAGGCTGGACCGGTACGCCGTAGGCGGCACGCCTGTGTTTTCGCTGTTGGGACCATCGGAGCCCACGACGCCCTCGTTTAGCGACAAGGTTTTTGTGGGGGTCACTGACACTCAGGTGTTTGCGCGGGACCTTACTGACGGCTCTACGATTAGCTGCGCCAGCCTAACCGAGATCAACGCTTTGCCTTTCTTCCTGCGTACGGTGGATGTTGTAGGAGGGACAAAGGGGGTGGTGTTTTTGGAGGCGGTCTCGGGCACCCCCGCAGACGTGTACATCGCGGACTTTACCCCCGGCTCTCAAGTAGGGTTGGTGGCGATTGGGACCGTGGATAATATTAGAACCGCCTTTTTTGCCTCCTCTCCGGTCAACCTGTTTGCTGTCCTCGTTGTTGGTTCCGAGCTGGAGCTAATAGATGTGGCGGCAGGCACTAGGGCGAGTCTGACTGGGGCGTCAAGTAGCGTAGGCGCAAGCGATCTGTTTGTGCAGGACAGCGTGTTCGGGGGAGGTGGCGCTGAAATCTGCCCCCCGTTCTGGCAAGCGTTTCTCCGTAGCAGAGAAATAGACTTGTGTGGAACCGATGATCCTGCAGCACCGCCAGGAACATAGATTCCGATGGTAATCAGGTGTGGAGTTTCACCGGGCATACATCCTTTGTGTTTGCCGTCGCCTTCGGGTAGGAGCAGGGAGATACGGTGGCCATCCTTGGCCACGGGGTTCACCCCTTCTGGGCATCGGCCATAGCCGTGCCCACGATTTCCGAAGCGTTCAACGCGGATGCCTGCTGAACCCCCGCCATCTCTGGGTGGCCCATGTTCAATGTCCAGCACCACGTCTGCGCCGTCTTCCACGATGTCCCTTTGCCCAGCACCATGCGCACCTCGCCCGTCAGGATGCCCTGACGCTTGAGCGTTTGCTTGAGGTTAGACCAGTCCACCGAGCGGGCGCTGCACCACTCACGCAGGTGGCTGCGGTCCACGTAGGCTTGGTTGTTCCAGACTTCGTACCGGATACGCACCGCGTCCCTTGGCTCCTGCGCTACCATCGCCAGCTTGCCGTCCAGCGGCTGGCTGTTCAGCACCAGCATGTTACGCAGGTTGCTGTTCAGGTAGTCCGCGATCGCGTTGTTCGGGTTCTTGGTGTTCTCCGACACGACGCCGCGCATGTTGTTGATGGCCTTCACAGAGAACCGGACAAGGCGTTCGATGTTGACGTTGGTCAGGCCCAGCCTATTGGCGATCTCGTAGCCTGTGAGCACACAGGCGGGCCCAGCGGCCCAGAACCGCTCACCACTGGTGACCTTGGCATGCTCCTCCATGTACCGGGTCCAGTGTTTGATGCGGTCACGCACCGCACCGACGTCCTTCATTACTTCTTGGATGTACAGGTCGCCGGCGATGCCGTAGTTGTAGTTCAGCAGGTCCAGCGTCTCGTCAGCCACAGCCTTGGGCAGCTGCCCAGAGGGCACGTAGTATTCAAACACCCGCACCGCCTCAGCACTGGCGTCTGACTTCACGTTAGCGAGCCGGCCGTGCAGGCTGGCGTTGCTAGTGGTGAGCATCATCGTCTGCCAGTTACCGAAGTTCTCTTTGGCACTGCCGTCTTGGTTCAAGCGTTGCCGGCCCTGACCCTTAGAGATGGCGTAGCACAGATCCGACAGCGGCTCTTCGGGCAGGTTAGTCACCTCGTCGTAGCACACTGGCAGGTTCTTCAAAACGCCCAGCTTGTTATAGAAGGCACGCATGGTGTCGTGCTCCATGTCTACCCAGCTGTGCTCCTTGTGGCCCCACACGCTGTTGACGAGGTGCATGATGCTGGACTTACCGCAGCCCTTCTCGCCCACCATGGATACGATCATGCCGTTGAAGTTGGTGAACTTGAACAGCGGTGCTGCCCACGCCACGCCGGCACCGAACTGGAACGACTCCAGACCTTCAGCTTCATACATGGCCATGACCTTGCGCCACTCTGATAACTCGCCCCGGGGCTCAGACCAGCCGAGTGCGTTGACGATGTTGCGGTGCGGGTTGATCCGCTCCACGTGGTCTTCGTATAACACCCTGTCACCAAGGACAAAGCGGTCTTCGTCACGCCACCCCAGCTGCGCATAGATAACAGCAGAGCGAGCGTGCTTTTGTAACTCACGGATGTACCCAACCATATACTGCACCAGTAGCTCGACCTTGCCCGTGTCAGGCATAACGCCGAGATCCCCTAATGTGGACGCCAAGCCGCGGCGATCGTAGAACTTGCCCAGCGGTACCGGCAGGGAGTCCCAGCCGTCCTTCGGTAGGTACCGACGCACCTGCGCTACGTACTTGCCTTCCCGCTCGTCGAATATTATCTGCTCGGGGTAGATGTCATGCTCATAGATGATGACCTCTTCCTCGTAGTTGTCCTCCCCAAAGATAGAGTAGCCGATGCCTACTTCGCCGGTCTTCTGGTTGCGCACCCGCTTGAACGGGAAGGGCGGATCTGGCAGTGTGCCGACGGACTGCTCGGCGCCATGCACTACCTTGGGCTCAACCACCGGTGCGGTCTCGGCACGCATCTCTCTGCCCAGCTGTAGGGGCGTGCTGATCCTGCCTGCGTACGGGCAGCCGTCGCAGCCCCCGGGGTTGTGGTCCTCGAACGTCTTACAAAGCGTGGGCCCTGCCCCCGCCTCGACGTGCTGGTTGATCTTGGTGTCTGTCTCGTGGGCGCTGTAGCCCGGGTACTGCTTGGACATGGCATGCACGGCCGAGCTGCCCTGCTCCGCATGGCGAAGGCATCCAACCATGTCGTACCATTGTGGCTCTTCGACGTCGTTGGCGTTGGTGGCCTGCCACATGAGCTGCTTACACTTACGGACTACTCGCTTGGGATTGGCCTCGGTCATCTCAATGCCGATACCACCGGCAGCTTCCTCGTTCACGTTGGTCGCCGCTATGTGAGCCGGTCGCTCGCCCATACCCACGGGCATTCCAGTCACGGTGATTGAGCCCTTAATCTGTGCGGGGTCATGCTGTGACGACGCTATGCAGGCCAGCATCTGCTTGGCGGTAAGCACCTTGCCCACCACCGCTTGAGTTACCGGCACTGTCGGAGTTGTCTTGCAGTTCACCGTGCCGGGTACGCGCAGCACACTGGCGCAGTCGCTGGTGCGGGCGGGGTCAGCCAGCAGGCCAAACTTTACGGTCGCGGCCTTGAGGATACCGGCGTAGTGTTCCCACTGTTCTTTGTCGATGGACTCTGACATGGCCCAGTAGCAATGCAGCCCACCGCCGCTGTCCACCACGTAGGGCTTCGGCAGGTTGTTGTAACGGCAGAACTCGCGCACTGCTGCGCCTGCTTCACCTTTGCTGCGGTAGTGCTTGCCCGTCTGCTTCACGTCTATGTCCAGCCAGAAAGTGCGCAGGCGGTTGATGTTCGGCTTCTTGCGTATGTCTTTTTCCTTCACCTCATGGACACTGCCCATGGCGAAGTACGCATCCAGTGGCGTGGCCGCTGCAGTGAAGGCTTCACGCTGTAAATCGGCTACGGTATCAAACGCTTTGTGCTTAAAGAACTTAATCGTTTCGCCGTCTTTAACGAATGATGCGGGTGTTGCCAGAAGGTATGGCCCCTCTTCTGGCAACAGGTTAGACAAGAACGTATTTACCACAGTCAGTCTCCTCGTTGTTTGTAGCCGTCGTTGTGCTTAGGAGTAGTGGCCTGAGTCGAGAGCTGATTGTAGTAGGTTCACCCGCTCAGACGGCTTTAGTCCGCGGAGTTGAGTATACAGCCCACCGTCTGAGTTGGCCGCATTCAATCTCTGGATCTTCAACCAGATAGCATCCTGCACATAGCTCTGGGGCAGACGCACCTTGCCACTTTGCGGGTCTGCCTTGTACCACTTTGCCATACTGCCGGGGTTCACATCCATAAGACGCGCAGCGGACGCTTGAGAAAGCTGCGTCTCGGCGCGGAACCGCCCAAGCGCAGCGCGGAACTCGTCCTGTTCTCTAGTAAGTTGTAGTTCACTCATGGTCTTCTCCAATGTAGCCCCCTTGCGGGGGCTTGGTCAGGTAGTTCAGTCGTCGAAACCTTCACCGAACACGTCGTTCAGGCTCTGGTCGTCTGAAGAGACAGCGGCGTTCTGCTCCTCGTGGTGCTGCACCGGCGGCTCCTTCTTGTCAGCCGGCTTGGCTTTGGCCGATGGAGCGCCCCAGCCAGCAGCGTCAAACTCAGGGTTGCCACCGGCCCCGGGGTCCGGGGTCGAATCAGGTGCCGGCTTCTCAGCCCCGCCCCATGCCGCAGCAGCGTCCTTAGCCGCAGCGTCAGCCTTGGCTTTCTTGGCTTTCTTGGCTTGCTCAGCCTTGGCTTTCTCGGCCGCTTCCGCTTCCGCTTCCGCTTCCGCTTCCGCTTCCGCTTTGGCCGCAGCCTCAGCGGCGCTGTTGTCCGGGGCCTCTACTGATGGCGAAGTACCGGGCACATCAGAGATAGTGCACACGTGCTTGGCGTCCTCGCTGGCGTACCGCTCCTTGATGGTGGCGTAGTCCTCGTCGCTCACCCAAGAGATCGGCTCGAACTGCAGCTTCGGGTAGTCGCTGTCAGGGTCGAACTTCATCCGCGTTACCACGCCGTTGTACGGGATAGCCGGTGAGGTCTGGTCCAGCATGCGCACGTAGTTGCCCCACACCTTGAGGCTGCCCGCAGGGATAGCCACTTGGAACATAGGAGCGTCGACCTTGCTGGCCGGCACGATGGCGAGCCGCTTGATATCAGAGCACGCCTTCACCTTGTTGCCGGTGTCGCTGATCTTCGAGCCCCACACGTTCATCGGGCAGTTGGCGCAGGTGGAGCACTGCTTGTCGTTTACCCCATCGTCAGGCACCACGCCATTGCTGGAGTAGCAGTCGGGGGACTGGTCCTCAGCGTTGGGGTCGTACTTCTTGGAGTAGTACGCCTTGCTCACGTTGGGGTTGGTCCGCACTACGACCACGTCCATGTACGGCTCGTCCATGACCTTGACCTGCTCACCGCCCACGATCAGGCGGAAGCGCGACTGCTTCATGCTGATACGGTTGATGCTCTCGCCACCGGTACCCGCCTTGGCTTCTTTGTTCAGCTCGGCACCTGCCCCGCTCGATACGAACGAAGGCATCTTGCCGCCCATCAGTGCTGCTAGTTGTTTGTCTGTGCTCACTGTGATCTCCTCAGAAAAAGTCTGGTTTTGCGATGGATCGGGTTGCGGCCATAAAGCCTTTCTGGAGGTCGGTCTTGGCAATCGCCACCCACCGTTGGTCGAGGCTGCTATTGTCCTGTAGCTCTCGGATAAGCTCCCCCACCTCCGCCGCTTTTTCTTTCACCGCGTTCATCGCGTCTACTTCTACCTGCGATAACTCGCGGTAGCCTTTGATCTTTCTGTGCTGGTTATCCATAGCCCTATACCCCTTACGCTTTACGGATGTTGACGCTGGTTACCGCGTCTTGCTTAATGCCGGGAGGCATTTCGCCGTCGGACTCTTTGATGTACTGGTCCATGTTGGTGCTGCTCACGCGCTTACCGAGCAGATCAATGTTGCCAGTCTCTTGTACCCATGCAGAAAAGGCTGGCCAGTCGCCAATACCAAACCGCTGGTTTACTTTAGTGAACACCGTGGCGCCGTCCACCTTGAACGACTTGTGCCCGGTGTCCTGCAAATGCTTGAGCAACCAGTTCTCGCCGCGGGTGTACATCTCTTTGAGCTTACTGTCCTGCTGCTCGAACTCTTTCTTCAGTGCAGACCGACGCTCTCTAAGCTGGAGCATCTGGTCCACTACGTTTTGTGGGGTTACTTTGTTGTCTGTCATACCTACACCTTACGTGTTAGTGAGTTAGTTAGTATACACCTGTAGACGGGTCGGTCAAGTCACGGTGTGTTTAGTTCTTCTCTATACATCTGTAGCACGCTGTCCTGCATCGCCGCCTTTTTAGACAGGGCTGCATAGACCTCGCGCTCCAACCAACAACTGTGCAACATAGCCACAGTCATGTGGTTGTTCTGGCCCGGACGATTCATCCGGTTGTTCGCTTGCTCGAAGATCTCCAGTGAGAACACCGGGGCGTACCATATAGTGGTGTCCGCTGCTGTGAGGGTCAGCCCGTGTGCGGTAGTCTGCGGGTGGGCGACCAAGACCCGGGGGTCCTTGGCGTTCTGGAAATCTTCAAAGATCTTCTTGCGTTTGTTCGCCGTGGTGCGGCCATCCACCACAGCCACGCTGTTGCCCTTGCGCCTCAAATACGCAGCCAGCTTATCGAGCGTAGCCGTGAACGGCACAAACACAATGACTTTCTTGGCGGCACCCTCGATGATCTCGGCGCAGGTAGCCTGCCTGTTGCTGGAGTTCACGGTTACGGAACCGCCGTGCTCGTCGTAGACCTCACCGCAGCAGACCTGAAGCAGCTTGCCCAGCTTTACCGCAGCGTTGGCGGCGGTTATCTGGGTGCCTGCTACTTCCATCACCAGCTCTTTGTGCATCTCTTTGTAAGCGGTCAGCTGCTCCTTGGTCAGTGCACACTCGTAAGAGTTGAACGTCACCGGCGGCAGGTCCATGCAGTCTTCCTTGGTGTACCGCACCCCGGGTTGGAGTATGCCGTATGCCTTGGTGTATGCGTCCGCCTTGGGCACCCACTTGTAGGACGTCAGCTGGTCCATGACCTGCGTCTTGAAGTGGGTGAAATACTTGGGCGCGTCTGTGTTCTTCAGCAGCTTGGCCAAGGCCCATGCGTCAGTCGGCGCTGTTGGCACCGGCGTACCGGTCAGCAGCCACAACCACTGGGCGCTGTCCGTCAGTTTCTCCAGCACTTTGTACCGGCTGGTCTGGGCGTTGCGGAACGATGCCGCCTCGTCTACTACGATGGCGTCGAAGTTAGCCGCGGCCAGCTCCTTGGCGATGGTCTTGATGCCGTCGTGGTTGATGATGTAGAACACCGCCTCTTCTTCCTCAAGCAGCTTGAGTCGCTTGGCCTTCGGACCGTGGAGCACTACGCACCGGCGGCGGAACAGGAAGTGGGTGTTGATTTCGCTCTGCCACACGCTGTGCATCGTAGACATCGGGCCGACGATGAGCACCTTGCGCATCTTGCCCGCCTTCATCAGGTAGTCGGCCGCCCACAGCACGCTCAACGTCTTCCCTGTGTTGCCTGTTGCAAAGATGCACCCGTTGCGGCGCAGAAGTAGGAACGTACTGGGCACCACGAAGCAATACTTGAACCCATCGGGGCTAGGCTCTGACCACACTGTATCTGACTTAGTCTTATCTGCTTTCTGCCCAGTAATATACAGTAGCGCCGCGTTGCTTCTGGCGTGGACGCAGTAGCGTGTGGCTCTGCCGTCGCGCACATCCTCAGTTATGCGGGCAGTCCGACCAGTGGAAGCGAAGGCGTACTGGATAAAGTCGGCCGAGGCTTTGTCTGTGGAGAAGAACGACACACCCCCACCCTTGCGTACCGAACCATCCCAGTGGATGCACTCTTCGGCGATCACCCGCATTTGCGCTGTGTTAGCCACCCAGAACGCCGGACCGTATGTCTTGGTCTTCAGTGGCGCGTTAAACCGGAACACTTTAAAGTCCCCGCTCTGCCCCTCCGTGTAGGGCACCCCGGCTGCAGTTAGCAGCTCCCGCAATCGAGTTACTTTCCTCAGCTTCTTCAGTCGTAATGACACGGCGGACGTCTTGTTCGGAAAGTGGCCATCCGCCATGAGGGCTACCTGCAGTCGTAGCGCCTCATCCGTTATGGGAAGCTGCGTTTTAACCTCGCGCTCGAACGTCGTTATGATGCGCCCCTTCCAACCGTACTTGGCCGCGTGATGCTGCCGCGCTACGTCGGAGGCAGAGGCCACCGCAGTCTTCCCGGTGGACCCCACGTATAGAACCCGGTGCTCTGGGCTCAAGAGTTGGTCCACGCCGCGGGACGTCTTTATCCGGATCATACTCGGACACGGTTTCTTTACGTACTCTGTGGGGCGAACGAACTCTATAGCCCCCGTGTCGGGGTGGTACTGGGCTACTTCGCTACCGTTATACTCGTCGATCCTGCGCCACCCTACCGGGGACAGGTACTCAGTCGAAGCATCCACGCACCCCATATCGTTCAGGCAAATAGCCCGGTGGTTCATGGTGAGGAACGCGGACGTTGTCGCTTGGTGCTGCATCGGCGTGAACTTACCGGCCCAGTCGTAGTTGTGCTGGATGGGTGAAGGCACACGGATGTTCAGGTTGTTGAGTACCTTCACCTCATCAAGGCCGTAGTGTACTTGGGTAAACACCTGTCCGTTGTGTTCTACCGTACGCGCTTTGGGTATCACCGAGGTTACTCTGTTCGGATCACGCAGCCGCAATACTACTGTGTTCGATGGCTTGTGGATGAGCACTGTTGCACTCCTTGTAGGCGTGTGCTACTTTCAAATGGTTGTTTGTTGAGCCGAGAGCGGCACCTTGCCCTGTCCTATATAGGACAGGGCTTTTTTATGGCTACCAATCACTGAGGTTATCGCCCGGGGCCGGGTCTTCAAGCCACGACTCGAACACGCCCATGTTGTCCTCGTTGATGACCAGTGCCGTACCGCCTGCCCGTACGATATCCACCAGCCGCACCATCTGTAGCTTGGTGGGCTTGCCCTTCCCCGCTTTGGCCTCGACCCCTGCGAACTGGCCGCGGTGGCACACCAGTATGTCCGGCGTCCCATTGCTGGCCATACCTGTCATCACCGGCATGGTGTAGTAAGCGCCGTACGCTTTGCATAGCGCCTTGATCCTGTCCTTCACTTTCTTCTCTGGTGTATTAGCCATGGTTACCCTCGCTTAGGTTGCCAGTGCGGGCACTTCTTTACTTCGCACCAACCATGACACAAGCCGCTTGGCCGCGGCGGAAAGTCGTCTCGTAACCATGCTTCCTCCAGAACTTCGTACTTGGATTCCCAGTACGCCAGCATCTCCGGCAACTGGTCACGGGTGTAAGCGGTCGGCGGTGTGATGACCCCGTCCTTCAGCCACACATACCCGACGTTCACTTCCTTAATGTCCGGGTAGATAATGAACGCCACCAGTGCGTAAAGGTGCAGCTGGTCAGGGTCGTCCTTCATCTTGCCGGTCTTCCAGTCGAACAGCTCAGCGTACTCGCCGCTGATGATGGACACGTCCACCTTGAGGCGGAACCACACCGGGTTCTTGGCTGACTTCTTGGTGAACCAGCTGACTTGCTGCAGGTCCTTGGTCAACGCCACCGGCTGCTCGGCAATCAGGTCGCCGCTCATCTGGCCAGCCCGGATCTTGATTGCTTCGAGGAACCGCTCGTACATCTGCATGTTAGAGGGCAGCGGCAGCCCCGACTTGATGTTGTTCTCCAGTGCCTTGTGTACGTCGTCGCCCCATTTCGCGGCTGCATTCTGCACGAAGGGGACTTCTTTGGTGACGTACTTGGCGTGGTACTGGCGGGGGCAGGTCTCAAACGTATTCATTGCTGAGTAGGACCAGTTGATTACCTGTACGTCAGTCATCCCCTGCCCCCCGCTAACCGGTCGGCATGCTCCCGTGTCACCTTGGCCAGCTCACGCACCTTGTCTGCACGCACCTGTAGTTGGGCGGCTACCTCGGGCGTCTGGGCCATGAGCAGCAGCTTGTCGGCCATAGCCACCAGCTGGTCAAGCGTATCGGCCTGCGTGGCGATACTGTGGTCTCGTAGTTCAATTACGTTGCTTGTCATTTGGCACTCCCGTACCTGTCGGCAATGTCGCCCTCAGCGCCCAAGGGAATATCAGGCCACCACGAAGGCGAAGTGCTCATGGTTTTGATGGAGAAATCAAGGCACTCTTTCGCCTTACTTTCCTCTACTATTATGCCACCTTCGTCATGTACTGTCAAGACAGCGCCACACTTAGGCGAATCATAACGCCCGTAGCGCATCTCTATCTCCATGCACTGGTCCATGACGATGATGCCCGCTAGTGCCTGACAGATATTCTCCATCATCGCACCACCGTACAGGTTCTTCAGCTTGCCGTTGTACCTGTCCTCGTACACCCACCGCTTGCCGAACTTCTCGTCTGGCTCTTGGTGCAGGTTGCGGTACTCGATGTACCTGCCCCTCGGTAAGACTAGCCTATTCTTCTCGGTGTGTATCAGTCCGTGTTCGTCTACCTGTATGCAGTTGCCTGCAAACATGGCGCGTATGGCCGTCTCGCAACGCTTCCAGAACTTCGGGATCATCGGGAACCGCTGGCGGTAGAAGTCTACCGTGCCCCGGGCGTCGTCCTCCGACAACAGGATGCCACCCATAATGCGGGCTGCGTCCCTGAAAGACTCCCACCCCGATTGATACTGGAGCTGGAGCATGCCCACCTTACCGTGCTGGCGTTCCTTCTTCTGCTTCTTGGTTACCTCGTAGCCGTACAGGTCCCCGGCAAACCAACAGTACAGGTCCACCTTGTTGCGCAGCTTCTCGATCGTATCCATCTGCCCCGCGATCATGTGGGCAACACGCAGCTCTATGTTGGATGAGTCACATACCACCCACTTGTGCCCCCGGGGAGCCTTGAGCCCGTCGCGCAGGTTGAACGTGTGTACCGCGTCCAGCTCTAAGCGTTGCCCCTCGCCTGTCACTACCATGTCACCCTCAATACTTTTGAAGGTGCGCAGCCCTCTATCCGTAGCCAGCAGCGTGCGCTCAAGCGTGGACTCAGTCGGCTGCTTCCCCTTGGACAGGTTCTGCATGTTGATCTTACCGCCGCCTGCCGCCCGCAGCGTGTGCGTGGTGCCGTACTTGATGGGCACCGGCAGCTTGCCACGGCTGGCTATGCCGACGAACCGCTCGACCCGTGACTCTTCGATGGACGTCTTGGTCTTGAGCCGCGCCTCCACCACTGCCCGCACCCGATCGTCTGGGTGGTTGAGTAGGTTGGTCATGCCCCGGTCCGTCTTGGCGAACGCAAAGGTCTCGTTGCCCGTGGTCTTGCTCACCTTAACCGGCGGCTCAACACCCAGATCCACCAGCACCTCGGCGAACTTGGGGTTACTGCGCAGCGTCTTGATGTCCAGACCCACGTCGTGCAGCAGCTTCTCCTTCGCCACCTTCATCTGGTCCAGCCACACCTCGTAGCTGAGGCCGTCCAGTTCTATCCGTGGCTCGGCGAACATCCGCGTGAACCAGTGGATAAGCCGCAGGTCCTGTGGCGGCATGGAGTTCTTGAGCAGGTAGAAGATAGCCGTGCACAACTCAGCGTCGTGGTTGGCATACTCCGTCATTACCTGTTGGTCGTCGGCCGTCAGATCCTCCAGTCGCTTGCCCTTAACCTGAGCCAGCCCGCCGGTCTTGAGCGGGAGGCCGAAGTGCAGGGCCAGCGCGTCCAGCGACAGGCTCGGCCTGCCATTGAGGGGGTGAGGCACACCCCCAGTAACCTGCCCTGCCATGGACATCGTGCAGCCCCAGAAGCGGGGCCTTGCCCCCACCTTCTCAGTGAGTATGAGCGAGTCGAACCCGCTCATGTTGTGGCCCACACAAAATACCTTGGACCAGTCGATGGCCAGTAGCTTGAGCCGGATCTCTTCCTCACTACCGCCGGTGATGTACTTGGCCCGCTTGCCGTGGGGCTGCACTGAGCAGCCCAGTATCTGGAACCGTGGGTCCCTGATGTACTCCTCCGGCGTCATCTTCTTGAGCGAGTAGTCATCGTCGTAGTAGGTCTCCATGTCGATCGTCGCGGGTATCAGGTTAGCCACGGGCTATTCCTCCATCCACATTTCGAACTTGAACGCCACGGGTATGTCGAACGTGCCTGTGCTGCACGTTTCTATGCCTGCCGTGTGCCCCGCTATGAACGCCCGCCGTATGTCTGCCTCGTCAGCGGGCCAGGGGGCTGGGCCCGGAAGTAATCGGCGGAACTTAGCCGCGGTCACCACCCCCGCTACCGCCCCTAACACGAACCACAGTAGGCTACTCACCTTCGCCCTCCTCCAGCACGATGATCGCTGCTGCTATGTAGTTGATGGCGCCGTACAGTTCCGCCACGGCAGCCTTGGTGTCCATGCGCATGGACTCCTCCATCTTTTTGCCGACC
>Ga0306899_1000545_pt1 | contig 18204 bp, 19 predicted proteins | sample AntRauMFilla3764_FD_190407 | JGI IMG/M metagenome (GOLD analysis project Ga0306899, IMG submission 190407) | Saline lake microbial communities from Rauer Islands, Antarctica - Metagenome Filla 3 #764 (v2) (version 2) | ecosystem: Environmental > Aquatic > Non-marine Saline and Alkaline > Saline ... | reverse complement strand
TACGGTTTGACCGTGCGTGGACCAAACGCGAAGGCGTTCGGCTACGGTTTGACCGTGCGTGGACCAAACGCGAAGGCGTTCGGCTACGGCCTGACCGTGTGCGGACCAAACGCGAAGGCGTTCGGCTACGGTTTGACCGTGCGTGGACCAAACGCGAAGGCGTTCGGCTACGGTTTGACCGTGCGTGGACCAAACGCGAAGGCGTTCGGCTACGGCCTGACCGTGAAAAACTTACGGGAACTGTTCGCTAAAGCGGCACGCTACGTGTTGCGCTACCCTGAAAAGTTACTCTGCGGTTCCAAATGCACTTTCCCTTTCACCGTTTTTTGTAAATTCCGGATTTCCGTCTCCACTTCATTGACTGCTTTCTTCGTATCCAGCACTTCGATCGTGATGGCGGTGGTGCGGGACTCGCCACCTGCGAGCTGGATCACGCGACCTTTTTCCCGTTCGAATCGACGTGCATTCGGGTAGCTGGTCGCCGGTTCCAGGCCCGTGACGTAGCCGTCGGCTTTGGCTGCCGTGTTTTTCCACTGGGTGAAGTAGGGGAAGTCCTTGAGAGAAAAGCGCAGGACGGAGGCTTGATTACCCGCCGCATTGCGCAGCATGACCACAGTGTCCCGGTTGCCACGCTTTGCCGCCAGGTCATAGAAATAGGCTTGTTCGACAAAGCCAGTCTGGGGGGCACCATATTTATTGAATGTTTTGATGCCCTCGGCCGAACGTGGATCACGCGGAGCGACTTGCTTGAAGGGAGCGACGATACGGGCGCCATTTTCTAACAGCGATTCCCCGTAGTTGATGTGGTAAAGCATCTCATGCTCGTGTGGGTTTTGGCCGATATTCGTCACCGTGTCGGTGATCGTCATGGCACCGGATCCGAGGTCCGTGCGGATCTCGGTGTTCAGGCGCAGCGCCGGACCAAACATCATGGTCTCATCCACTTCGCCACGTAGGATAATGGCCTCATCTGTGACTTCGAGTGAGACGGCGCGTGCCGGCGTATTGGCGATCCTTCCATGCAGGGTGAGTGGCACATCGAAGGCATTACCACTGTAATCGAGCACCGTATCGACACCGGGAGCTCCCATGCTGTTGATGCCACAACGCACGAACCATTCGTTAAAGCCCTTGAGCCAGCCGAGTCCGCCGCGCTCTTCCAGATTGATGAAGGCCGGGTTGACCGGATCCTTGACCGGCGAGTCCCAGCCGAGCGAAATGTCACCACATTCGCCCTTCCAGATACCCATGCCCCGAGTGGGGAGGACCGCAAAATGGAGCTTTCCATTATTGATTTCGACAACTTGCACGCCCTCCTGAAGGCCACCCCGAAGGGTGTAGGAGTGCACCGACCAATCTGAGGCAGCATCTTCCTCTGCTTCCAGAAAGATATGTTGAAAGTCATCGCCGGATTCGGGATCGAGTAGTGGTAATTTATGGATTGTCTTCATGTGGTGTAAGTTCTTTTGTTCGTTGGTTTTTCGAGAATTATAGCTTATAAAAAGGCGAAATTGAATTTGTGATGACTTTCACCGTAGCGCTGTGGCGGCTAGAAGCACGCCACTATGATCAGTCTGTTTATTTATCGGCGGCCTTTTCGATTTGGGCAATGAGCTGCTCCCGCGTCGGGCCGGTGGCGTGGGTGACGAAGAAGGCTGTCGCGGCATTGGCGATGACGAGCCGTTCCTTCAGGGGCAAGTCACCCAGCGAAGCGCAGAGGTAACCACCGTTGAAGCTGTCACCGGCCCCCGCGAGGCGCACGACATTGGTTTGGCGTTCCTGGAGGGCGTAGGCCTCACCATCACTGGCGCTGGAAGCCGCACCAAAATTCGGAGTGTGCACGACCAATTCATCAAAACCGATTTTCTCGCGGGCCACTTTCAGCGCACTTGCGATCGCAGCCGGTTCGAGCGGCGGCCGCTCCACCCCGATGCGTGAGAATAGTTCGAAAACTTCGTGTTCATTCAGGCTAAATGTTGCCGGGATCTTCGCATTGTATTGCTGGATCAGTCCCAGGCTCCGCATGAAGGCTTCGCTGGACTTCTTTTTGATGTCGGCGAAATCGAAGAACATCCGCTTGGGAGGATTGCCCTCTTTGCACTGAGCCATGAACCCGTTGAAAATATCATCAAAGTTTGCCGTCAGTGACCAATAGCCGAGGCCGAGGATATCCACGTCAGAAAATATTTCCTTCAGTTTGGCTTCGCCCAGTCGGGTTTCGACATCCGCCCAAGTCAGATTGGAGACTGCCTTGAGGTCGCTCATCAGGACTTTCCCGTCGGGGAACTCCAAAGCGATAGTAAGGGCCGGGTCGCCCAGGCTGAGGATTTCGCAACTGTCCTTAAACTCTTCGAAGGCCGGATCGATTTCCTTATCTCCGTAGAGGCCGGGGAGGATGGGCTTGATGCCGAGGCAGGCAGCAATGCGGCCGGTATTGATGCCGCAACCGCCTTCACAGCGGCGTTTCCAGACTAGCTCAACGCCGACGCCGCCGTCGGCACGTTCCACCAGCAACTCGCCGAATTGCTTGAGCTGCTTCATGGCCGTGTAATCGGTCTGGCTCTTGCGTTCTTCGACGATCTCGTAGGTCTCATCCACGAAGCCGTCGCATCCGAGCACCATGTTGCCGTTAAAGCTGTTAATATAGTCGATGTATTTTTGCATCTCTTTGCTCATTGATATTTTTTGGGGTTACAGTTGGAGTGATAAAAATGGTGGCGCTTCAGGGCAGGACCAAGGCAATCTGAATTCCCGGTCCGTGCACGCCTTCGATCAATATGCCTTCGATGTCGGCAGTTTTGGAGGGGCCGGTGGCGAAAATGATCGAGGGGTCGTCGCCGAAGCGTTGGATGGCCTCGCCGATGGTGCCGACGATGTCGGACTCAGCGAGCACCGCGACGTGAACCCAAGGCGCGAGGGCAGCGAGTCGGGCGGAGGTGACGCTATCCTTGAGCATGAGGGTGCCACTCTCGGCAATGGCGGCGCTCGCACGGGTGATTCCGAAGCTGTAATCGTTAATCTTGGCTTCGTCATATTCGGTATCGAATGTGATGCCGCTCCAGTGCTTGAAGTGCTCGGCCAGTCCTGGATCGCAGTAGCCGAAAGTGCTGTCTTCCTTTTTGAGGAATTCTTCCAGGGCTTCGATTGAGTCAAAAAACTTGCCGCTGGCGAAGCTGAGCTTGTCGGCGAACTGTGCTTTCAGGCTGTCGAACTCGCCGGAAGCCTTGCAAACGATCAGCGAGTCCTCCCATTCGGGGTTCGCTGCCTTGGTTGGTAAGGGGGCCAGCGCCTCGCGGATGGCGGAGAAGATTTGCTCTCTATCGTTCATGCGTGATCAGTTCTGCAGTTTTCGGTTATCTGGTTTTCAGTTTGTAGGATTCTGACTCCTAGCTTCTGACCCCTGGTTCCTGTTTTTAAACCATTTCCGGAACTCCCCGCCTTGGAACTTTGGGAGTTTGCGGATGGCCTGCCAGGCTTTGGCGGACGGGTTTGGGATCATTTGGGTGGGGATGTAATTCATGCTGTGGCCCATGGAGAGGGCGGTCTTCCACATCGCAGGCTGCGAGCAGAGTGTCGCCCACATACCGAGGTTCGGGGTGCCTTTCATCGCCTCTTTGGCTCCTTCGCGCTTGGCTTTATCACGCAGGCGTAGAAGCAGGTCGGGGATGGGGATATTCACCGGGCAGACTTCGTTGCAGGCCCCACAGAGGCTGGAGGCCTTGGGCAAGTCTGCCAGTTCGGGGAAGCGGTTGCCGGCTAGCAGCGGGCTGAGGACGGCACCCACTGGGCCGGGATAGACGCTGCGGTAGGCATGGCCGCCGGATTGACGGTAGATCGGGCAAACATTGAGGCAGGCGCCGCAACGGATGCAGCGGAGAATCTCGCGGCAATCACTGGCCAGCACTTCCGTGCGGCGGTTATCGACGAAGACGACGTGCATCTCCTTCGGGCCGTGAGGCTGACCCTCGGCTCGTGGCCCGCCAACAAATTGATTATAAACCGTGAGTTGCTGGCCCGTGCCGGAGCGTCCGATGAGGTTGAGAAAGAGGCCGAGGTCGCGGTCCGTCGGCACCAGTTTTTCGATGCCGACCACGGCGATGTGCACGCGGTTGGCCGCCATGCAAAACCGGGCGTTGCCCTCGTTGGTCACCAGCACGATGCGTCCCGATTCGGCGGAGACGAAGTTGGCTCCGGTCAGGCCGACATCGGCGTCGAGATACTTCTGACGGAGGTATTTTCGGGCACGGCGGGTGATGGTCTCGGGGTCGTCGTTGTAGTCGCCCAGCCCTTCCCGCTCAAAGCTCTTGGCGATGCCGCGGCGGTTCTTGTGCACAATCGGCGTGACGATATGAGAGGGGTGGTCGCCGTCGATTTGCAGGATGAATTCACCGAGATCGGTCTCGACGACTTCTTTACCATTTTTTTCGAGGTAGTCGAGCAGGTGGATCTCCTCGGTGATCATGCTCTTCGACTTCACCATACTGTGGGAGTCGGTCTCGTTCATGATGCGGAGCACGGCCGCGTTGACCGCTTCGTCATCGGTGGCGAAATGAACTTTGACGCCATTCTTCTGCAAAGACGCTTCGGTTTGTTCGAGGTATTGATCGAGGTGTTCCAGGGTGTGCTGCTTGATCAGGCCGGCGATTTCGCGGAGCTTATCGGGATCGGGGTAATCGCGCTCGAGGGAAGCGTAGCGGCGCTCGGACTTCAGCTTCGCACCCATGAAGTTGGCTTCGTGCACCTCCGGGTCGAGGTCGCGGGCGACGCGGTCAATTTGCTGGTGGGTTTTCATTTCCTTCTATACGCGCTAGTTTAAGCTCCGTTTTCAAGGTAATTCATTGGAATGACGACATAAGGGGACGTTGGGCGCTCCTTCGGCAGAGAATTTAAAAGCCTACAGAGAGAGAAAACCTGAATAAGGACTCTTGTTTCATTTTGGGTGTATTCTTTCAGGTTAAAAATAGTCAATAATTTAAAGGAGAGTTGATTCTGGCCCGGGCCCGGAAAAAGGGCTAAAGCTGGTTGAAAGAGCAAAGTGGTCGCAGGCAGCTCTACCACGGCTCAAAACAAGCCGCATCGGGCGGTTTTGCTTAGCGGGGGCAGCAAAGGAGGACCAAATCGGTAGTGATTGGCACCGATTGTCCGTTGCCGAGCTAAGCCCTCAAGCCGGAGCTTTATTTGCCGAGGAAAGGCAAGTTTTGGGGCGATGCTTCGAAATTAACAGCAGTTTAGATTGGTCCGTAGTGGTGACTTAAATATGTGGGTGTCCTTTAAATTCTGTCCTTTAAATTCTCTTCGGACCAAACGCGAAGGCGTTCGGCTACCGCCTGGGAGTCGGAACGTAGCCGAATGGCACAAACTTAAGCACCACGCCCCAACGGGGCAAACTATGATAGCCTGGGGCAACGCCCTAGGTAGCAATGAGTTAAGGATATCAAGCCCTGGAGGGGCGATCTAATGAAACGACTTAAAAGACCCTTAAGTTTGTGCCATGCAGAGCGAGACAGGACACCCATTCAATTTACTAAGACTTGCAGAGCGAGACAGGACACCCATTCAATTTACTAAGACTTGAGCGCACCAGAAAAATGGGTGTCCTCTAAGTCCTCCTTATGACAATAGATTTCGCTGCGCTCATCTATGCATAGCCTCGACGTTAGATGGAAAATTTAGAAAATGAAAAAAGAACAGAAACAAGTAATCCAAAATTAAACATTAATTAACAAAAGGAGACGGATATGGAATATGTAGTTTTACAACACGTGTTAAAAGAAAAGTTCATTGGAACAGGCTCAAAGAATCTTACCGAGCTTGAAGGAGTTATTAACAAACAAGCAGCAAAGGGATACCGACTCCACACGATATCCACTACATCTTCAGGAAGTAAGGGCATTTTAAGCGGAGGCGATAGGATTCAGGCAACTCTGGTATTTGAAAAACTAGGGTATTCGGCACCGCAAGGATCACCTAGCCTTCCTGCCTAGGTATCAATAAGTGTTTAAAATACACAGGCTATTTAAAGGCCAACCGGAGATTAAATTAGGCCGGCGTTCTTGAGCGCGTCGCGGAGGAGCTGAGCGACGTGCAGACGCTTATAGGTCATGCCCTGTTTGTCCATCATGCCGCCAAAGTGCATCATGCAGCCCATGTCGGCGGCGGCCACCACGTCGGGTTTGCAGGCGGTGAGTTTCTCGATCTTGAGGGTGCCCATGCTGTTCGAAATATTCGGGAAGCTGACCGCGAATGTGCCGCCAAAGCCGCAGCATTGCTCGGTCTCATCGATGGGCTCGACCGTCAGTCCCTCAATGGAGTCGAGTAGGGTGCCGATGGCTTCGCCACTATTGGAGCCGCGAAGGTGGCAACTGCGGTGCACGGTGATCTTGGCATCATATTGACCCGGCCATTCGGTGATGCCGAGACCGTTGACGATATAGTCGATCAGCTCCCAGGTGCGACCGGCGAGCGCATTGATCTCGGGCAGGTCTTCCTCCTTCTCGAATTCGAGCGGTGCCCCGTGGAAAATCATGGCCGCGCAGGAACCGGAGGGCACGATGATGGGTTTGTCCCCGGCAAATACTTTCGCGGTGTGCCGCACGACTTTTCGTGAGCTCTTCCAGTCCCCTCCATTGAAGGCGGGCTGTCCGCAGCAAGTCTGCCCGTCGGGTAGTTCGATGTCGCAACCGAGGTATTCGAGTATCTCGACGGTCGCTCTGGCGGCATCAGCATAGAACGCGTCGCAGAGACAAGTCGTCATCAATTGAATCGACTTGCCTGTCGGGCGGTTGGGTGGTGTGTGTAGGAGGCTCATTGGGGTGGTGTTGACGCTCAACATTAAACAGTGATTACTCGGCAATTGTCACGGCACAACCCGCGGAAATCAATTTACGAATCACGGCGGGATCGGCTGCGCTGTCGGTGATGATACGCGTGAGTTGGTGAATTCCCGCGAAGAAATATTCGGATCGTTGCATGAGTTTGGTGGAATCGATCAGGAGGATGACTTCTTCGGCCATCTGAACAAGGTTTTCCTTGAAAATAGCCTGTTCCTCAAAACCTTCGGCCGCGCCCTGCTCGGGGTCGAGCCCGATACTTGAAACAAAGGCGCAATTAATATTATGGCGGCGCAGGAAATGGTAGCTGTTCCCTCCGACAAAGGTCTGTGTCTTGGGATGGTAGCGGCCGCCGGTGCAAATGAGTTCGGTTTGTTCGTGGGCGACGAGTTGGTCGATGACGGCATACGCATTCGTCACCACACGATAGGGGAGGTCGGGCAGGGAGCAGACGACCTCAAATACGGTCGTGCTGCTGTCAAAGGCGTAGGTGCGCTCGGGCTGAATGAACTCGATGGCCGCCCGGGCGATGGCCCGCTTTTTCTCCACGTTGATCGAACGCCGCTCGGTAAAGGACTGGAGCTTGGGGCGGCCGTTTAGAGTATTTGCTCCCCCATGGATGCGGTTGAGCTGGCCGTTGTCGGCGAGATTCTGCAAGTCGCGCCGGATCGTTTCGTCCGTCACCTGGAACTCCTCCGCCAGATCAATGGTGCGGACGGTGCCGCGCTCCTCCAGCAGAGTGAGGATTTGATGCTGACGTTCGGGGGCTAACATAGCGCATTATATTTGGATATTTTTGGGTTTATGCAAGAAATATGTTGACTTTGGGGCTATTAAGTTGATGTTTAGGCCGAAATCCCAAATTTATACGAATGGCTGCTGCGAACCAAACCTCCTTGAATCGAGTTCAGATTGCCCAACTTGTGCGCGAAAGCCTCCGTCGGCAGGTGCAAAACAACGGGTCTTCCCGCAAGACCCAAGGCCCGAATCCGCTGGTAGTCAATATCAGCGCGCGCCACTGTCACCTCTCGCAGGCGTCTGTGGAGATACTATTTGGTAAGGGGCATCAGCTCACGCCGAAGAAGTGGCTGTATCAGGAAGGTCAATATGCTGCCGAAGAGTCGGTCACGTTAATCGGGCCTCGCAGTCGCGTAATTTCCAATCTTCGTATTCTGGGCCCATGCCGTGATTTCGACCAAATCGAGCTCGCCTCGACCGATGCCATCTCGCTGGGCTTTAAGATCCCTGTTCGCAATTCCGGTAATATCGCGGGCACACCCGGATGCATGTTGATGGGGCCTGCTGGTTTTCTTGAAATGAATGAAGGCGTCATCCGCGCGGCCCCCCATGTGCACATGGCTCCTGCAGATGCCGCTTATTATGGCGTCGAAAATAAGTCTTTTATGAAGCTCCGTGTCGGTGGTGATGTGGGCGTGACTTTTGACCGCATCTTCGTCCGCGTGGATCCTTCATTCAAATTGGAGGTGCATATCGATACCGACGAGGGCAATGCCTCTGGCTTTGCTTCAGAAGTGCCCTGCGAGCTGGTGAAATAGGAGCGGGATTCGAAACATCGAACATCGGAAATATCAGTAATGAGATGCAAACTTAAAACAGTTTAACCTAACAAAATTCCCAAAGCTAAATTTAACAAATAAACACTACTCAATGTTCAAAATAACAACCACAAACCCACACATATTATGAGTGAATCCATTGGATTAATCGAAACGAAAGGCCTCACCGGTTCTATCGAAGCCAGTGACGCCATGGCGAAGGCAGCGTCTGTAAGTCTCGTCAAACAAGTCTCCATCGGCGGCGGTTTTCTGACCGTTATCGTCAAAGGAGATGTTGGCAGTGTCAAGGCTGCTGTCGAAGCCGGTGCCGAAGCCGCCAACAAAGTTGGCGAACTCGTCGCCTCCCACGTCATCGCGCGTCCGCACGATGACCTCTTCAAATATTTTGAAGCATAACCCAAAAAAGGGAGAAAATTATTATGGCAAAAGAAGCAATTGGAATGATCGAATGTAAGGGCTTTGTATGCCTTATGGAAGCGAGCGATGCGGCTCTTAAAGCAGCCGATGTCACTATGACCGGCTGGGAAAAGATCGGCAGCGGCCTCGTCACCGCATTCTTTACAGGTAACGTGGCGGCAGTGAAAGCTGCAGTCGAAGCCGGCGCCGATGCCGCCGGTCAAGTTGGCGAGGTGGTCGCGGTTCAAGTCATCGCGTGTCCGCACGACGACCTCAGCAAATTGGGGAGCTGGATTGCTTAGCGGAGCTAAGCAATCCAGCGAGTTTTCCAGTGATCGGTTCACCAGTTGTCAGTTGAAAAACTAAAAACCAACCAACCGAAAACTGGGAAACCAAAAATTAACTAACTGAGCTTATCCCAACCGAAAACTAGATAACTGAAAACTAAAAAACTGCGAAGCCGCGCTTCGCGCTTATGAAAGTTCTGGTCGCAAATCTTGGATCCACCTCCTTTAAGTATCGTCTTTTTGATATAGACGATGCGCAGGCCACGCTTTGTGCCAAAGGTGGCTTCGAGCGCGTTTCCGAATACACGCCCTGTATTGAGGAAATGCTGGAGGCGCTTGTGTCGGAGGGGCATCTTGCCTCCGGTGAAGACCTGGATGCCGTCGGCTTCAAGACCGTGCTGGGTAAAGATCTGAGCGGCTGCGTCGAAGCAGACGATCGGGTGCTGGCGGCACTGGACGGCTTTAAGGAAGTGGCTCCGGCCCATAATCCGGCCTACGCCGAGGGGATTCGTTGTTTTCAGCAGAAGCTGCCTTCGGTCACGAGAGTGGCGCTTTTTGAGACGGCTTTCTTTCAATGGGTCAGCCCGGCGTCCACCGTTTACGCGATCCCACAATCCTGGCGGGATCTCGGTATCCGGCGCTATGGCTTTCACGGTGCCAGTCATAAGTTTATCGCCGAACGCTCGGCCGAACTGCTCGGGAACGAGGCGGTGGCGGAGCGCGCACGAGGCCTCTACGTGAATGGTCCCACCGATTACTCCGGTGCACCGCTGCGGGTCATCTCCTGTCACCTGGGTGGTAGTAGCTCGGTGGTCGGTATTGAGAATGGCATCGCCATCGGCTCCAGTATGGGCTTCAGCCCGCAGAGCGGTCTGCCTCAGAACAACCGCGTCGGCGATCTGGATTCAATGGCGATCCCCTATGTCAATAAGATGCTCGGCCTCTCCATTGAAGAAGCGGAGCGCCAGCTCAACAAGGAAAGCGGTCTGCTCGCGCTCTCCGGGATCAGTAATGATGCCCGCGACATTCGCGAAGCTGCTGCGGAAGGGAACGACGAAGCCGAATTGGCGGTCGATGTGTTGATCGACAGTATCCGCCACTGGGCGGGTTCCTTCTTCTTCAAGATGGGCGGCGCGGAAGTCATTTCCTTCACCGCCGGTATCGGCGAGAACGATCCCGGTCTGCGCGCCAAAGTCTGTGCCGGTCTGGAGGATCTAGGCGTGGTCATAGATCCCGCTGCCAACGAAGCGACCATACGGGGGGCTGAAGGTATTATCAGTGCACCCGAGTCCAGGATCAAAGTTTGTGTCATCCCCGCGAACGAAGAACTCGTGGTCGCGCGTGAAGTTTACCGTTTTAAGCAGTCCAACTAGAATTTAACCCAATCAATCAAATTTAACCCACAAAATATTATGGCAAGACAAGCAATCGGAATACTCGAAACCAAGGGCCTTATCGCTCTCGTCCAAGGAACAGACGCAATGCTCAAAGCAGCGAACGTTGAACTAACCGGCCCGATGAAGGGTGTCGGCAGTGCCCTCGTGAGTGCTGTTGTCACTGGCGATGTCGCCGCCGTCAACGCGGCGATTGAAGCCGGCGCGGAAACCGCAGGCCGTTATGGCGAAGTCGTCAGCGCACACGTCATTGCACGCCCGCACGATGATACCGATATCGTCGTCCCCGGTGCCAAGGCAAAGCGCTCCACCGCATCCAAATAATTTCCCCTTATGTATCTGGGTAAAGTCATTGGCTCCGTCGTCTCAACCAAGAAGGATGAGAGCATGCGGGGGCGTAAGCTCCTCATGGTTCGTCCCATGTTGATCGACCCGGACGATCCTTCGCGCTTCAAGCCAGGCGGCAATACCATCATCGCCTTGGATACGCTCGGAGCGGGTGAGGGCGAGATGGTCATGCTGGCCCAGGGGAGTTCCGCCCGTCAGGCCGACGGTCTGAAGGCGATGCCGGTCGATGCCGCCATCGTCGGTCTCGTTGATACCGTCAGTATTCTGGGTAAGAAAACATACGAAGCAAAGAATAGTTAAAAAAAGAAAAACAGGCGAGACGCCTGTTCTACGTAGGACAGCGCCTCCGGCCTGTCCCAAAAAAGAAAAGGTATTTAAATGAGTCAATTAAGTGAAGCAGCCATCCGCGACATAGTGACCGAGGTCTTGTCGGCACTGAAGGCCTCCCCGGCGGGTGCGTCTCCTGCGCCCGCCTATACGCCGGCCATCAAGACAAGCGCGGGCAAGCACGGTGTTTTCGAAGATGCCAGTAGTGCCGCACGAGCCGCCAGAGGTGGTTTTGAGCAGCTCAAGAAGCAGGGTTTTGCCGGTCGCGCCAAAGTGATCGAGATCGTCAAAAAAATGTGCACGGATCATGCGGCTCGCTGGGGGCAGGTCGAGTTCGACGAAACCAAGATCGGCCGCCTCGACCATAAGATCGCCAAATTGCACGGGATTAAGAACGTCCTCGGCACTGAGTTTCTCACACCCTTCGGTATGAGTGGCGACGCCGGGATTACCATGGAAGAGTGTGCCCCCTGGGGCGTCATCGGCAGTATCACTCCCGTGACTCACTCGATCCCGACTATTGCGGGTAATATCGTCAATATGGTGGCTGCGGGCAATGCGGTTGTGTTCAACCCGCATCCCGGAGGTGCCTACTGTGCCGCACTGGCCATCCATGAATTTAACGAAGCCATCAAGGCGGCAACCGGCATCGAAAACCTGATTTGCACCGTCGAAAAGCCCTCGCTGGATTCGTTTAACGAACTCTGCGCTTCCGAAGAAGTTGACCTGCTTTGTATTACCGGCGGTCCTGCTGTGGTGGATGCCGCCATGAAGGCCGGCAAGCGCGCTATCTGCGCCGGGCCCGGCAACCCCCCGGTGGTAGTGGACGATTGTCACGCCCTCGATTTCGACAAAGTGGCCAAAGACATCATTCTGGGCGGCGGCTTCGACAACAATCTCCTCTGCATTGGCGAGAAGCAGATCATCGCTGTGGGTGACAGCTACAAGAAGACGCTCGACGCACTCATACGCAATGGGGCCGTCTTGCTCAACCGGATGCAGCTGGAAAAAATAAAGAAAGAAGTCTTCGACATTACGGATGGTGGCGGTGGCTGCTCGCACGCAGCTTTAAACCGCGCCTATGTGGGTGCCGATGCCGCCAAGCTCGCTGCGATTGCCGGGCTGAAGGTCGATCCAAAACTTGAAATGCTCATCGCCGAAACGGATGAGGACGACGTCTTCGTCGAAGAGGAGCAAATGATGCCGCTCCTCCCCATCGTTCGCGCCGGATGCTTCAACGATGCCATCCGCATCGCCAAAGCATCCGAGCACAACTACAAGCACTCCGCCATGGTCCATACCATGAACGTGGCCAAAATGACGAAGATGGGGCAAGCCATGGATACCACGCTCTTCGTGAAGAACGGTCCCAGTGTGGCCGGTCTGGGCATGGGCGGCGAGGGCTACATCAGCTTCTCCATCGCCACCACGACAGGTGAGGGGATCACCACACCTAAAACTTTCACCCGCTTCCGCCGCTGTGCGCTGGTGGACGCTCTCAATATCATCGGTTAAATGTTGCTCGCCCGCATAGACGGTTTCGCCACGGCCACCATCGCGCACCCCAGTCTCCGGGGGCAGAAGATCGTGCTCTGCACGCCCGTCGATGAGCATGGCCACGATGCCGGTTCGCCCATCGCTGCCGTCGATCCCATGGGCGCGGGCCGCCACGCCAGAGTCTTTATCACCACCGATGGTTCATGGACCCAGGGCACGGTCCACGACGACACTTCACCCATTCGCAATCAAGTCATCGGCATTATCGATTTATTATGAAACCTGGACGCGTCATCGGCACAGTCACCCTCAGTCAGGCAGCCCCGCAGTTTCGCGGAGCGCGCTGGCTTGTGGTCAGCCCGATGGGTCAGTCCGAGCTGACCGGGAAAAATTCCGGACTGAGCCGAGAATCGACGCCCGTGGTTTACGATAAGATGGGTGCCGGAATCGGCGATGAAATCCTCTACGTCGAAGGCGCCGAAGCCACCCAACCTTTCAAAGATCCGATCCCCCTCGATGCCATCAGCGTCGCGATCATGGACCATCACTGCTATCAGCCGCCGGAGGGCGGGTGATCGCAGTGATGGTCCAGTTAACTTCCTTTAATCATGAGCAAATTATACACCGCAAAAGACCTCGAAAAAATGATCCAGCAGGGTCAGTGCCTCAGCACCGTCCCTGATAATGCCAAGCTGACACCGATGGCCCGCGACGTCCTGCGTAAGCACAGGGGCTCGTCCAAGGGCTCGTTTTCCAGGCAGCCATCGCTTCCGACCGGCGACAAGCCGACGATTCACACCCCGGTGCTGCCCGATGCCGAATACAACTGGAAGCCCGGCGGCGATCCCAAGACTGCGGCCGAGCTGGAAAAGTTTTTCTACTCGCCGGAAATCCAAGCTCTGAAGGAGCGCATCTGCCAGATCGGCAAGCGCATCTGGAGCAAGGGCTATGTCGATGGCAACGGCGGTAACATCACTGTGCGGGTAGGGGACAACCTCGTCCTCTGCACGCCGACCCTGATCTCTAAAGGTTTCATGGTTCCTGATGATATTTGCATGGTGGACCTCGATGGGAATCAGGTCGCGGGCACCCGCCCCCGGACTTCCGAGGTCAATACGCACCTCGGTATCATGAAGAATGAACCCAAGGCGAAGTCCTGCGTGCATGCCCACCCGGTCTATGCCACCGCCTTTGCCGTGGCCGGTGTCACGCCGCCGTCTTGCCTGATTCCTGAGCCGGAAGTCTTTCTCGGCGAAATCGGCTTCGCCAGCTACCAGACCCCCGGCACTCCGGAAAACGCCCAAGAAGTCGGCGCGCTCGCCAAGAAGCACCAGTCGATTCTTATGCAAAACCACGGCGTCATCTGCTGGGGCAAGGACGTTGAAGATGCCTACTGGAAAATGGAAAACACCGACGCGTTTTGCCATACGGTAACGGTGACCATGCAGATCGGTGGCCCCAAGCAATACAGCCACGAGAAGCTCAAGGAACTCATCCTCCTCCGCAAAAAGCTAGGCATGCCCGACCACCGCCTCGACGAACTCAAAGAGTGCGAACTCTGCGACGCCGGAGAAACCACAGTCAACACCGTCCCGCAACCCGCGACATGCGGTTGTCAAGTCCCCACAGAGTCTAAATCTGCTGATGTCGATGAAGCCCTCGTGCAAAAAATCACCGACATGATCATGGAGCGACTTGCCTAGCAAGCGACTTGCCTAGCAAGTCGCAGTTGTTCGGTTTTCGGTTCCCTAGTTTTCAGTTTATCAGCTAGCGAGAACCGATAACTGGAGAACAGAAAACCAGAAAACTATTTCATATGGCTACAATCGAACGATTTGAGGATATCCAAGCCTGGCAGAAAGCGCGTGAAGTGGCTTCGAGTATTTACAAACTCTGCAAGCAGGGTGAACTCGCCAAGGATTTCGGATTGAAAGATCAAATTCGTCGCTCTGCGGTTTCCGTGCAGTCCAACATCGCCGAAGGGTTTGGGAGAGAGGGCAACAAGGAGTTTATTTATTTTCTACGAATTGCAAAAGGCTCAAGCTGCGAGTTTCGCTCTCAGCTCTACAATTTACTGGATGCCGACTACATCGAAGAACCCATCTTCAAAGATCTCTACAGTCGATCCGAAGAAACCCAGCGCCTGATCGGCGGCTTTATCAATTACTTGAATAAGGCAAATGCTTGATGTCACCCAGCCATTTTGCTACCACAAGCCCCAACTGAAAACCAGATAACCGAAAACTAGAAAACTATTTTTTATGAAAAAATCCTCCCCTATTAGAATCGCCGTCACCGGTGCCGCCGGTAATATCGGCTACGCCTTACTCTTCCGCATCGCCTCCGGGCAAATGTTTGGTCCCGACCAACCGGTCGCGCTCAACTTGATCGAAATCGAGCCGGGCATGGACGCTCTGAAGGGTGTCGCCATGGAGCTCGATGACTGCGCTTTTCCCCTGCTGACCGAGATCGTGCAGACTTCGGATATGAGCGTCGGCTTTAAGGATGTGGATTGGGCACTGCTCGTCGGCTCGGTGCCGCGCAAGCAGGGCATGGAGCGTGCGGACCTGCTCGGCATTAACGGCAAGGTCTTTATCGGTCAGGGCAAAGCGATCAACGATCACGCTAAGAAGAGCGTGCGCGTCCTCGTCGTGGGGAACCCCTGCAATACCAACTGTCTCATCGCCATGAAGAGCGCGCCGGACATCCCGGACGCGCAGTTCTTCGCCATGACACGCCTGGATGAAAATCGCGCCAAGACCCAGCTTGCTCAAAAAGCTGGTGTGCCGGTGCAGGATGTCACCGAACTCTGCGTTTGGGGCAACCATAGCCCGACCATGTTCCCAGACTTCTTTAACGCCAAGATCACCCGGCAGAAGGCCACGGATGTGATCACGGATGAAGAGTGGCTCAAGAGCACCTTCGTGCCCACCGTGGGCAAGCGCGGTGCCGCTATCATCGCCGCCCGGGGTGCGTCCTCCGCCGCCTCGGCGGCCAATGCCGTGGTCGATACCGTTCGCGACCTGTTCACGCCCACGCGCGGTGACTTTCACAGTATCTGTGTCCTTTCCAGTGGGGAGTATGAGACGCCCGCTGGTTTGATTACCTCGTTTCCGATCAAGGTCGATGCCGTCGGCAACTGGCGCGTCGTCGAAGGCATCCAGCTCAACGATTACGCCAAAGCCCAGATCCAAGCCTCGAACGATGAACTGCTGGAAGAGCGCAAGGTCGCCTTCGGCCAGCTCGGACTCAGTATTTAATCGCTAATATTATGATTCGAAATGCACTTTTTTTCATAAAAGGTAGCAACGAACCACCTGCCCGATGACCCAAGTCTAAGAGGCATCGTAATATTAATATTTACGGAACGACCTCGTCTCTGTTCATTCCTTCCCTTGACTGGTTTATCCACATCTCGGATTCCAATTTTAGCCTCTGCGCTCGTCGTGGCTTTGTCGTTAAGTATGCTTCTAGAGCAGACTGGAAGTGCTTGGCGCACGCTCTGGCCGAGTGTGGCGGCACTTGCGGTCGTCCTGATTTCGCGCAGTGCTCTGGTCGGCCTGTTGACGGGGGCGGTTTGTGGGGCGATCTTGCTCTCGGGCGGTTCGCTTTGGGGGGCCGTCCAGCAGTTGGTTGGGCAGCAGTTCTGGCCGATTTTCGGCTCTACGTGGAAGTTGAGCGCGATGCTCTTCACCTTAATCCTCGGGGGCTTCGTGACACTGGTCGAGGCAGGTGGGGGTTTACAGGGTCTCGTGCATCGCTTGTTGGGAAAAGGGCGGGCGCCGCATAAGCGGATGCAAACGACGGTCTTTGGATTTGGCCTGCTGGTCTTCTTTGACGGATTGGCCAATACGATGTTGATCGGGCGGCTCTTGCGCTCGGCGGCGGATCGTTGTGGCGTCTCGCGGGAGAAGCTCGCTTACCTGGCCGATACGACTGGTTCGGCGGTGGCTTGCCTAGCCTTTATTTCTACTTGGATCGCGTTTCAGCTTTCGATGATTCGCGAGGGCTTTGTCTTGGCAGGACATGGGGAAGTGAGCGCATATGCTTATTTCTTTAAGTCCTTGCCGACTAATTATTACTGCTGGTTCGCCTTAGCTCTGGCCTTGGTGTGTGTGTGGCGAGAGTTCAATCCCGGGTCGATGGGTGTGGCTGAGCGTGCCGCGCGACAGCAACCCATGATTGAAGAGTCGGCAGAAAGTGTCCATGTGAGCCACTGGGGTTTAGCGATTATTCCCATAGCGATGCTGACCTTTTCGATTCCCGTGCTGACTTATATAATTGGTTCGGAGGCTTTGTTGCCGTTTAGCTTGAGTAAGTTCGCGGCCGCCTACGGAAACGCAGAGAGCTACGTGCCACAGATTTTGGTAGCTTCGAGCATCTTGGCTTCATTGGTTGCGGCGGTGGCGTATTCGGTTGCGGGGAAAGGGCGCAGTGCGGCTAATGGCGGCACGGTTTTTCTTTCCGGGGTTCGGGAGATCGCGGGTCCGGTTTTGGTTTTGATCGCGGCTTGGATGCTGGGGGCGGCCATCAGTCAACTTGGGACGGCAACTTGGTTGAGTGAGAGCCTGCATGGGCACTTGCCAGTGGCTTTACTGCCGGCGGGGATTTTTGTGTTGGGGGCGATTATCTCGTTTTCGACCGGCACTTCCTGGGGAACCATGGGAGTGCTCATGCCGTTGTCAATTCCGGTTATCTTTTCGCTGACAGAGGGCGCTGTCGATGTTGATCGCGACCGCTTAGTGGTGGCCGCGATCGGGGCAGTCTTCAGTGGGGCGGTTTTTGGTGATCATTGTAGTCCTTTTTCGGATACAACAATCGTGGCTTCAATTGCTTCGGGAGTCGAGCCACTCGACCATGTGCGGACACAGTTGCCGTTTGCCTTGATCGCGGGGGCGGTGGCTTTGCTGCTTGGCTTTGTGCCGCTGGGCTTTGGGGTGCCGGCTGCGGTTTGTTTGGCCGCGGGCTTGTTATTGCTTTGGGGGCTGCCGAGTGTTTGGAAGGAATTTAAAGGACACCCACATAAATTTCTCAATATGCTTTGACGGCTAAACGGTGAACAAAAAGACACTCATGGATGCCAATTGCTCGAAAAACAGTCGTGGATGTAGACCAAGTGGGAGTGTATCACTGCATTTCCCGCTGCGTGCGCCGTGCGTTTCTATGTGGGGTCGATGACTACACGGGGATCAACTACGAGCATCGCCGTGCGTGGATTGCGGACCGCCTGAAAACGCTGTCCTCGATTTTCGGGATGGAGGTGTTTGCGTATGCGGTGATGAGCAATCATCTGCACTTGGTCATTCGCAATCGTCCCGACCTGGCCTCAAATTGGACAGCGGAAGAGGTAGCGCAGCGCTGGTGCACCTTGTTCCCGAAACGGGACGGCCGCGGGGCTGCGGAGGCTCCTAGCAATGAAGCGATATCGGCCTTTGTCGGCGATGCGGAGCGGGTGACGATCTGCCGCCAGCGACTGGGCGATATCAGCTGGTTCATGCGGTGCCTGAACGAGCCTATCGCCCGTCGGGCGAATCGGGAGGACAAGTGC
>Ga0306899_1000542_pt1 | contig 18324 bp, 37 predicted proteins | sample AntRauMFilla3764_FD_190407 | JGI IMG/M metagenome (GOLD analysis project Ga0306899, IMG submission 190407) | Saline lake microbial communities from Rauer Islands, Antarctica - Metagenome Filla 3 #764 (v2) (version 2) | ecosystem: Environmental > Aquatic > Non-marine Saline and Alkaline > Saline ... | reverse complement strand
ACAACAAAGAAACGTTTTCCCATTATTGCGAAAAGAATCGGCCGGACGTGCTCGGCTACTTGTTTCGGCGCTTAATGTAACAATAACAAACAGCCGGGACGGTACAACAGCCGGACCCGGTTTAAATTAAAATCAAACCACGGACAAATGAAAACTAAAGAAGCAGTATCAATAATCGAAAAACAACAATACAATAACGTTACAGAGCTTTTCAAGGAAAAAGTAGGACAGGCAGTAGACGTAACTGTTGGAAAAATGAAAGAGCTACAAATAAGAACGTTAGATATACCTGGCATCGGTGGGCTACAATTAACAGAGCACGGTAGCCAATTTCATTACGAGCTTTTCCAATGGAAAAATGATGGATTATCCGATCCTTACAATGACGAAGATCTTAGTGGTGACTTGCTTTCAAGTCATAAGACAAGAGCCGATACAGAACAATCTGGCAGTTATTATGGAGGCGACTTCAACCATTGGATTAGCTACCCTTCAAAATCTGCTGTAATGAAATTTGCGTCAAATTTCGACAAAATCCTAAAAGCTCTTGAAAAAGAAGAGGATAAAGCCGTATCAGAGGCTCAAAAGGCAATTGAGCTAATAGACAACTTAACCGATTAACAAAAAATAAATCCCTTAAAGGCATCGAACGGCTTCGGCTTAGTAGGTGCTATTTTTAACCAACAACCAAACCACGGACACAATGAATACACAAATATTAGATATGAAAATGAAAAATTATCTCATAGCGAAAGGCCACGCCGATGCGGAAGCCGGAAAGCTGATAAGCGAACGCCGGACCTTACACGATAAGATCCACGGCGACAATGATTTTATGGTTGTTGAAGATAACAGCCAGGAAGAAAAACGATTGAATGAGATCAATCAGATTATTTTCAGCGCTATCAATTAAGACCGTTCCGGGAATGCTGACCCGTTCCCGGTCCTTACACGTTTAACCACAACAAACCACGGACACATGAAATATTTATCTGATTATTTAAACGAACCATTAACAAAATTGCATGAATCAAACGGCGCATTTTGGGCCTTTGGAAATAAGCAATTCGAAGAGCAAAAGAAAGACGGCGTTGAATATGTATCATTGGGCGGCGGATTATGTTGCCCTAAAGAAAACGCGAAAGCGGTTGTTGAGGGCTTGGATAGAGTAGTCAAAGAAGCGATCGAACAGGATCTTGCGGATCACACACCCAAGCAAATTATTAAACGTGAGCTCGGCAATCACGAATGTTATTACACCGGCGATCCGACGCCAGCCATTGAAGCGCTGGACGTTTACGGATTTTCAGAAAAAAAGATCTGGCACATTTTTAAGGGCGTTGACCATTTACATCATTAGTCCTTGATGCTGTTCCGGTGGCCGTGAGTGGCCGCTGGTCCTTCTACCTTAAACACAAACCAAACCACGATACCATGAAAAAATACAAAGTTGAAATAAACGCCATTAGTCAAACAATTGAAGCTGAAACTGAAAACCACGCACTTGATCTTTTTTGCCAGGATGCTGGATATAAATCATACGCACATATGGTTGATCAGGTGCCATCATCGGCCAGCGAAACAATTGAAGTCAATGAAATTGATGAAGAGTTTACCGCAGCCGATCAGCGTATAATGATAGTCATTGAAAATGGTATTATAGACACCATTTTCGTTGAAGATGAATTGCAGACCGGCAATGTACCAAACATTGAGATCATAGATATTGATGATCAGGCCGACGATTCGGTAACAAAACCAGATCCGCATATCATTTTAACAACCACGGAGAAGTTTGAAAAAATCCGGTGGGCTTAATTGATCGGAGATTATCTATTAACTTAAAGGAAATAACCTATGAAAACTAAAGTAAGAGAAACCGAAGTTGACGACGAATTAGTAGAACGCATAAATCGCCTTAAAAGAGATAACGCGGTGAAGGTGGTGGATAAGGCTATTCAGAAACAGATACAGGCCGAAAGCCGGGCAGGAACGCACAGGGGTACGGTATTACGCCAGTGCTGGAATACAATCAAAAAAGAAATTTTTCAATTAAACAAAAAAGACAATGGATAAAATTCAATTAAAGAAACTACAAGCGGAGCGGATTATGACAATGGCCCAAATATACCGGGCCGTTGACCTGGACCCGGCCGACGTCGGTACAAAGCTTTCCCGGATCAGTCTTAATTTTCCTCAGAAATGGCTGGATAATATCGAAAAAGAATTGATGGATCAGATATCTGAAGTAGTGGCCATTACAGATATGCCATTGGATCAACTCATTCCACGGTTGATAGCAAACCTGGATAGCCATCTGGACCAACGAGCGGTATTCGATCACATGGACGCCGCAGAGGTTGAACCGATTGCGTACATCACAACCAAAACAGACCGGGTATTGGCGGTTTACTTGCCACGCGATAAGTACCGGCCGCGATCGAGCAAGTACGACGAAGCTGTTCCTACGTACATGACGTTTAAGCAACTATTTGATAAAGGAGAAAAGAACATTGACCTAACCGGGCGGGGATTGGAGTACGCACAAGAGCAAACGAAAAACCTGGCCTAATGCCGGAGCTTAACAGTATCAAAAAGCCTGAATGAATAATTCAGGCTTTTTTTATTTACCATAAATTTTTTTGAATAGATTCTTTGGGCGCCGGGTCCGGCGATCCATACAGCGCATTGGCTGCGTCTTCCATTTCTGTGAAGAGCTCATTCGATGCTGGGCCTGGTAGATTGTAAAATTCGCCACGGTCAAATGCCTTAAACATATCCTCTCGAATCGTCCCGCTTTGGATAAAGACGTCAAACGCTTCTTTGTGATCGTCCAGCTTCACAATTTCAAGGCGGGTTGACCGGATAAAGCTTATAAACACATAACCTATTGGCAAGTGCATTGGCCAGTGTTTAGATCCAAAAACTACTTTTTTGTAGTAGTGATCCGGATATATAATCCATTGCGTGGTTCGCTTCTGATTAATACCCTGTTTGTCACAGGCCCAATTAACCCAATCCACAACAGCGTGTCTAAATTTTTTCTCCATATTCCGGGACCGGTCAATCGTGCAATGATCTTTCGTCAGAGAAAAATCATTTGTTCGGTAGTTGTTTAAACAGTCCATATCATTCATCAATTATTGTTACTCTATCTCTACCTATGCTATCAATAACACGTTCCACGTGCACATACTCTGAATGTAAATATATTTCCGCCGTCGGCCAGATAATATGTGCCACTTTGTTATCGTCCCGGTCCAAAATCCAAGATACATCAGCATCATCCGGCGCCAGAATATAACATTTTGGAAGCGCAACGGTTAGATCCTGAAGCGATTTCATTGGCATTTTATAACTCATAACAGTTCATTTTGATGAAGGTTAAACCCACGGGATGAATCCACGAAATGAATCCATCGATGGGCGTAGTCATTTTTCTTACGTGATGCAATTGTTTTCAAAAAGACAGAGTTGATCGGTTGCGGATACCCGTTGGGCCCTTCCACCTTATCGCCTAATGCATTAACAATAATCATATCCTCATATTCTTTTGGACGGATACCTACCTGAAGCATAGAGCAATCTTTGATAAGCTGTTTCGATCCGTACACGTCGTACTTACCCGGGACCAGCCCCCATTTTAATTTCTTAGGATCTTCCTGCTTTGCTTGGGCCAGGTAGTGCCCTAACAAGTCATGCTTCACACAAATCTGAGTCAGACGCTCACAACATTTATTTGTGTTTTCATTTTCAGACAGGTAGGTATGGCGCGGATGCTTCACTAATTGCAAGTAATCCAACGTAAGCTTATCGATCCCCTCACTGTATGCAGAATCCACAATCGTATTGCTGAGCTCTTCCAGCCCTACTTCAGCGTCTTTTATAAACAGATTATCTTTGACTGCATCGAACCGATCTTCAAGTATCTCTTCAAAGTTGCCGTATATCTCCCGGCTCTGACCTTCAAGTGTGCAATACAGAACTTTGTGGCCTTGCAGTAGATCCATCGCAGCGTCCCAACATGCGTACCGCGTCTTACCGTGCTTCTCCCGGAGTATTGTCCCGCGAATCGTTCCTTTGTACTGTCCGGCATTCTTAAAATAGAAATCATCGATAAGCGGAATACCAAGAGTTAGTTTCTTACCCACCACTTCATTTTTAATTTCCTCTTCAATCTCCCGAGCGCTTTTATAGCTCTTGTTCGTGGTGGTGGTCCATTGCGTGACCATATCCCGGGCCGTCGATATCAGCTTTTCAGATTTAATATCCTGATAGGTCATATCGTTTAGATCCTGGATGTCCTGGCGGGCGTTATTAAAAACAGATAGCTCTTTTAACTCTTCCAGCTTTGGTTGAAAGTCTGTGTCGTCATCGTAGCAATTGAAAATATATCGGGCGGTTGCTTTATCATAGATCTGCAAGTCCACCCAGCGTTCAATAACGACAAGAGAATCAACCGATTGATCCTCAGTAAAGAAGCTTTCCAACACACCGAATGCTTTTGCATTGTTGCTATCCTTAAAATCACGTGCTGAATCGAGCGCTGTCATGCATTTAACGATCGCTCTCTTGTCGTGCATACATACAGATAGTATATACTCTTCGAGGGCCTTTGAATCGAAATATCGTTCTTTAATCATGCAGCTTCCGGTAAATAGATTGATCGCCTTTCTTTTCCATCGTAGCACCTTTTAAAACATCGGCCCAGGTAGGTCTGTACTGTGCGTTCTCAATTGCATATAAGAGACCGGCCTCTGCCTGTCCCACGGTAAGTTTATTCTTCAGCGAGGATCGCTCAATTAGAAACATGGTTTTCTTGTTAACGGTGCCACCAATTTCCTTAAACGATTTCAAAAGCCACTTAAATGCTTGGTCGTCGCTGGCTACTAATGCATCCCTATTCGTACATGGAATCAACAACTTGGTCGATTTCGTCGTCTGTAAATTGCCCATTTTTTCGTCTGTTTAAGAGTTTAATTGCTAAGTCGTCAAATTTTTCGCGGAGCTTCCCGGTAGATAAAACATTTACCCGCCAGAATTCATCGGCCTGAACCGCTTTCCATAAACGAAAAATTTCCTGGTACGTGCGGTCGTCCTGTTCTACCATCAGTCGAACGGGGTCACTCCAATTTTTAACCGTGGCTTTTAACGTGGTTTTGTTATTCGGCCTGATATTGTTGACATCGTTCCATATGTGTAAGGCCATGAGCACATCTTTATCGGAATCTTCTTCGTTAGATAATTCCTCAATCCTTGGAATCACATCTACTATCTTTTGATCGTAGATAGAAGGCTCTGCCTTTTCATTAGGTAACTCCACATAGGTAACTATAGAAGAATGATCTGTGAGATCATTCTTAGATTGACCTGTGGTATCATTCGATTGATCTGTGAGATCATTCGGTAAAACATGGTAATACTTTAAATGATAGCCACTTTTTGCATGTGGTTTATGTGATTCGATAACACCATCGTCTTCAAGTTCTTTTAGCCATTTTCGGACGCTGTTATACTTCAGGTAAGAAAACATTTCTTCGATGGTCTCTTTTTTTATAAACGCATGAGGTTTCCCGGCGAACGTTAAATCTTCGTGGCCCTTATTTGACTCTTGGTGATATCTTAAATGTTCTAAAAGAATAGCCTTATAGACACCTTGCTCTACTGCATCTTTTACATCAAATTTATGAGTTTTCATATCTACCCTTCGTAGCTTGATTAATTTTTTGAAATAAAAAAAGCCCCTAACAGAGAGCAAGCAAGTGAAAATTCGTGGAAGTTGGCACCCAATGGCCTGAATTCTCGCCTGCTCTCTGTTAAGAGCTTCGTTAGGATTTACGCCTTCCACAGCGTTCAATACGTTCATAATCTACATGATGTAGCGGTTAGTGTCAATCATCGACCAAAAATTAGCATAGACGCATCCCGGCTATGCTCGTTCGTCCGGCCCGTCCATCCAGTAATTGACTTAAATACGCCAGATTTCAACTTGGTTCCGTTCTTTATTGGGTGGACCATCTCGAAATTTAGCCCCTGCCGCTCTAAAAATTCTTTCCATACACTCACATCCCGCTTAACACTCCCGACCCCCTGTCGCTTGGCCTGTACCTCTTCTTCGCTACCTGAAAACCATTTACGCTTATTCGGATCTTCAACCACAATCAACAATTCATCTTTTGGTAGATCCTGAGCTAATTCCTTTACTCGTTCCATAGCGGTTAAAATTGTATGACCTTCTACAACTTTCAGTTTACCGCCACTCTTCGCGGCCAGTCCGGTCTTAGTCCCGGGGTCAATGCCAATAAAATACTTATACTGATTACGTGCCATACGGCTTTTTCTTTCTACGTTGCTCTGTCTGTTCCTGTAATAACACGTCAAAGTTCTGATCGATGTAGTATTCCACGCGTGGCCACTTGCTCAGCCAGGGTTGATCAAAGACGTGCAATAGATATTCTGGATCAACATTACACATCTTTTTACCCTTATGCTTTCCAAAAGGCATTTCATCGGTATCTGCAAGAGGGGGAAACGGTGGACTTGTATCTGATCTCATATCGTGTAATTAAATTGATCATCGTCGAGCTCATACGTTAAAAAACTTAAATATGAAATGGTATTGGCAATATTTACGTGGCCCAAATGCATCTGTACTATCCTGAGCGGTTCAATATCGATCTTTCCATTTCTGAAGTCCTGGATTGCTTTTTTATACACCTTGGCCGCAAACGTCTTCCGCATACTGTGAGTCGCCACGGCGCCGGATATGTCACATTTTAAAAAAGCTTCCCGGAAGATCATAGATGCATGGGATGTACCCAAATGCTTTGCCTCTCCGGTGTGCTTATGTGTTTTCTGTGACGGGAATAGCCACTGATCAAATATAGATCCATAGTTATCGTGCTCTGACTGTTCAAATAGATCATCCACGTGCTCTTGCAACGCTTTCTGTGCAAACTTGGCCAGGCGCTTGGTCTGTCCCATAGCTTTACCCTTCCGCAGCCGGCGTGGGAGCTCTACATAATCAGCTACCCGGGTCCGGGCCATCACATCCCCTACCTTATGCTGAAGGACCTCTTTGATCCGGTATCCGGTTGAGATTCCCAAACAAAAGATAGCACGGTTACGAAGACGTTCCTCTCCGTCAAACCCGTGATCGATCATTTTCTGTACTTCCTCGTCTGTAAGATCTCGCTTAGCTGACATACCTAATCGTCTCCGTCTGTTTTACCACATCCGATGCACATTGGTTGAAAATAATCAGAGTCTTCCCAATTATAAAACGCATCTGTTTGGCCTTGGCTCATATCTTTAAACCATTTAGGCATCTTTTCCTCCCACTTCCACGGCCACTTCTTATATACCCGCTCCTGTAACTCTTCAATGTATTCTGCCGTCTCCGGCTCAATTAACCGAACTAACTCTAATTCTCCTTTGTGTGCAAACGCACCGCACAGGCATTCACCTGACATACCCAGAACATCATGAACCGGATTCGTTTTAAGTCCACGTCGTTTGATGTAATCATACTTGTCCTGCTTTGTGTACCAATACACGGCGTTTACCCATACCACACCATCGACTTCATCTACAATTCGATTTGCGTATCCGGCCCGTATCTGGCTTTCATCGTGGCGGATACCTGTAATAAGCATAATCTTATTGCCACGCTTCTTTTTATAGCGCCGGTGAAGTACCCTGACGCACCGTTCTTTTAATCGTTGATACATTTTACCGTGCATAGCTGGTCCGGTAAACCCATTGGCCAATACCATTTCTTCATAGTCCTGGCCGCAGTCTTCTTTTGCTCTAATCTCTACCAGATCCCAATTGTTATCTGCACAGTAGTCCCGGCAATACTGACGTGTTTTTTCTATACCAATACCCGTATTCGCATGGAATATTTTAGATTCAGGCATGTGTCTCATTACAAGATCAGCTACTAAAAGAGAATCGGTTCCACCACTGAAACCAATAAATATTTCTTCAGGTGAGTATTCAGCCAAAGCTTCTTCTATAATAGATAGCGCTTCATTTTCTTTTTCAGTAGGCATTACTACTTAGCTTCCCAGCTTACTTTTAGGCCGGAGCCAATTAATTATTTTTTCAAGCATAACGTACTGTCATTTTATCGGCGCGTTTATTTAACCACTTTTATTTGATTTCATTGCGTGCGCGGTGATTGTGGGTGGAAAATAACATTCCAATTTTTAAAATCTTGTCGCATAATCGTATGTTAGGTCAACCATCCGTTTCAAAGCTTTTAGAAAGAAATATACTGCCGCCAGTATCAACTTTATTTTTATTACAATATTTTTTTAGCGAAATTGTGTAAGAATCAAAATTAGGCGCCGTAGCAGCACACATGTAAATCATGTTAATAGCAAGCCCAGCATTTTCTTGTAGTATCTGCGTTCTGCCAATTTTATCTTCTTCGTATTCAACAGCGCACACAATATAAATATCATTATCTCTACATTTTTCTGCTGCTTCTAAAAGCAATGGCGCTATCTCTTTATCGTAAAAACTATCTTTGTTACTCATAATAGGTTTAACCTAACAAGCGCGTCAACCTGACGCTAATTAAGATTTCAGTTGTAAAGTAATCCTTGACTACTGGCGCAGGTTACGCGCCATCACGTTAGTAGGCTACCTGTAAAACTATTATTGTGGGTAACCATTGATTTTATCTTGGCTTTGGATAATTTCTTTAGTGGCTTGCAAAACCATATCTCGTAGATGAGTAATGGCCTTTTCCCTTTCTTCTTCTTGCTTTTTATACTTTTCATGAAGCATCCAAGCGTGTGGGCTCTTATCTCTCATCATATCCATAATTTCACGATCATCAGGAAGTTGGCCCAATACTTCTTCAAGATCTTCTCCTACATCAACCCACCTTTCGCCAATATCCTTTATAATTCCAGGGCCATATCTTTCAACTTTAATCTTTATGCGGTATGTGTTTCGCCTACTAACAATTGTATCAAGCGGGACTTGCTCTCTGTTCGGCTGTTCAATTTTCTTACTCATAATTGTAAATTTTAGTTGTTCAAAATTTCGGGCTTAAATCCGCAAGCCCCTTATACATCACACGTTATTTATCGGACCGGCAAACATCATGTTACGCCTTATCACGGCGGCTAAAGCTTAATGGTGATAGCCTACGTTACCTACAAGTGCTTAATTATGTGCATTAAACAAAGTTGGTGCTTCATTATCTTTTTCTTTTCTTTTTTCTTCCCACGCTTTTTTTACTCGTTCATCAATAATATCACAATATTCATTTGATATTTCGCTTCCAATCCAGTTGCGGTTATTTAAAATACTCATTTTAGCAACCGTACCACTTCCCATAAAGCAATCATAAACTAAATCACCCTCGTTACTCCAACTTAATATATGGTCTTGTGCCAACTTTTCTGGAAATATTGCAGGGTGCTTACTCGCTATTTTATCATTTGCACCACCAGCTGCAAAATATTTCCATACGTTTCTTTTTAATCTTGTTTCGTTTTTAGATGAAAATCCTAAATCCACGCTATTGTCTTTATTTCTTCCAAATGCTTTTTTCTTTCTATTATCTTTATATTCTCTCGGCTCTCTTAATCCATTAAATGTATTCGGTTTTCCTTTACTAAATATAAACATATATTCAAAGTTTTGTTCATACCTATTATGTGTAAGCGGTGGTGTGCTTTTTTGATAAATCATTGTGTCGTGTAGATTAAATCCACATTCTTTAGCAAATAAAGCTTGCTTAAAACTTGTTCCACTTTCATTTCCTTTTTGCGTAGAATCACCAACAACCCAAACTACCACACCACCTTTTACAGTCGTTCTGTAAAGTTCTTTTATTAGTTCCTTCCAATCCATCCAATCCATAGTAAAGCCTTTATACATTCTTAAATTGTCATAAGGTGGGCTTGTTACTGTTAAGTCAATAGTATTGTCAGGTATTCGTTTTAGAGTTTCTAAATTACTCTCATTATAGTTTTTATTTATCTCAATCATAAGTTTCAATTTTATCAAATTAATTTTGCCTACGCTCAAAAAAGAAAAGAAAAAGGTTCAGTTCTATTAATTAAGTTTAGGCATTTAAAGTCGCACCAGTAGGTAACACGGTATAAAAACAAAGGCGAAAAAGCCTCAATTTTTATACTTGAACGTTAGCAGTAATACTACTTTTCGATACTATCAAGCCATTTTACCACGCCTCTTGTGTCTAATTTATCTGCATCAAATTCATTATTCTTTACCCACCTTGCAAAATGCAGTAAATCCATTTGGTTAAATGTTTCGGGTGTTGGGTCGTATTCTGCTATCTTCGTTCCATCTTTTTCATAAACTTCTGTTATTATTCTTATTGGGCTATGTTCAATTCCAGTTCCTCTACGTTTTAAAGTAGATATTATCACTTCTTTACAAATTACTGTGTCCATTTTTACAAGTTTTTAATTAATTATTCCGTACTACTGCTAACACTAAATATAATTTATGGCGAAAAGCCACAAAATCATATCTGCAACCGTTATGTACAAGAAGCCTTAGTTTCAAGCTCCGTAATCCAATGGCAAGGAACTTTAACCGCTTCTTCATCTTTCATATCATCAGTCATTTAGTTAACATTTATTTGTGTGACGCTTAACTGCTGGGTCGTTATCAGAACGGTAAATCATCATCCATATCGTCAAAGTTCTGAGACAGATCCGGAGCCTTCTCTGTTTGCGGCTTGCTTTTGGCCGGTCGGGACCCACCGCTACCGCCACCCTGGTTATCGCCTTTGGTATCAAGCATTTGCATTGTGAGGGCCTTTATCTCAGTGGTGTATCGTTTGTTTCCGTCTTTATCTTCCCACTGCTTTGTAGTAATGGGACCTTCGATATAGACCAACGATCCTTTCTTCAGGTACTCTTGGCATATCTCAGCGAGACGTCCCCAGGCGACAACTCTGTGCCACTCCGTCGTTTCCTGCTGTTCGCCGTTCTTGTCTTTGTACCGTTCGGATGTAGCCATACTAAAATTAGCCACGGCGGTATTTGATTGTGTGTAATTGACGGTTGGATCTTCTCCGAGCCGGCCGATTAACATTGCTTTATTTAATGAGCTCATATAGTTATTTAGTTATTTAAAATTATACCCGTTTCACCAATTCTTTTAAGGCTTTTTGTCCCATTTGCAGATTCTTTCGAACAGCGACCTGGTAGGTAAAGCAATGGCGACATACGCGCTTGCCATCATTCATCAAGCAGTCAAACATTTCATCGTATGGTTGCTCCCGGGGGCATTGCGAACAGGGAGAAAGTAGTGTAAAACCTTTCATGGTATCGTGGTTTATTTTATGGTTATGACAACCCCGGATCGTCCGGGCTTCTTATTGATCTCGTTAATCAAATGCTTTGTTTCACGTTCAAACTTTTCTTTTTGAACCTTATCTGTAATCTCTACGTCAAAGTGTGTTTCACCTTCAGCGCGGAGCTCTACAATTTTTAAGTAAGCGGTGTGAGAGTCAGTCGATTTAATCGTTTCCATAGCTATTGTTTACGTTTGATTAGAATGTACCACATCAGTAGCGGAGCAGGCCACAGCGCCGGAATATAAAAGCGTGCAAACAAGCCGCAAAGAATATTATTAAAATCCGATCCGCCCATCCGGTCAATGTATTCAAACCACGTCTGTACCGACGGGCTTTTTACCCACAAAATACCAACGACGATAAAGCCAAGTATCCAGTTTAGAGCAAATCCAAAGATCCATGGGAGTAGTGTGTCAATCATCTGTATTCTCCATTAGTTTAATTTGTTACAGCCTTCTTTTCTACCCGCTTAATTTCCTTTGCGATTGATTGCCGAATAATTGCGGATACAGACGTGTACCTTTTTTCGGCCAACTCTTGCAGTTTTTCCCAAAGTTCATCTTCTATAACAACACTTCTCGTTGTTTTCATAATGATATGATATATTATTTAATATTGATAGTCAAGGATCTTGTATTTATATTCTAAGCACGGTATTTGACTCGGGAAGCTTTGTATGGTCTGTCTCGAATTTATAAGGAATGGTTGTTTACTTAGTTGATTGCGGCGGTTCTTTTTTACTTTCAATTTTCTCAGCAATTGCTTGGCGAATAATTGCGGATACAGACGTGTACCTTTCTTCTGCAAGCTGTTCGAGCCTTTCTACCATTTCTTTTTCAAGGACTATGCTTCTCGTGATCTTCATTGGTTATTATATGTTTATTAATGTTGATTGTCAACTTATCGCGAATTATATTCTAAGCACGGTACAGGCCCGGACTGAGCATATCAGCTACCGTCTTCAAGTCGTCGGTCATGTGTAACGGCAGGGCTTGAATGATACACCCGCTACTGTGGGACGCACCCAGCGGGAAGTGATGTCGAATGGCTGACCACGTGCAATGCGAATGATGTCGCAGAATAGCTAAGGCAAGTAACATCAAATAACTTGCTGACTCAAGGCGACGGATGGCTCCGACGTACATAGCCGAAGAGTTACAGACCGAAAGAGCAGTTACCGCTGACTCTGGGACTTTTCTATGTCTGTGACTCTTTAGCTCAGGATTCACCAACGTACATTTAGTTCTGTTCATCATTAACTCCTATCTAAAATGGCAGCGTATCATCTTCATCATCATCGGTCAGGTCCACCATGACCCGGCTGTACTCACTGATCAGATCATCGATCATGTCTTCCGGCAGCGGGGCTTTCTCTTCAATGGCTTTCATCACAGAGCTATAATCCTTCTGGATATTGTCCTTTGTGAGTTTGGTGCCGTGAAAATCTTTTTCAAGCAATGCTTCCAGTAATTTTTTTAGATCGATGAACTTCTTCGAATACTGTTCCTTGGTGGTCTGTATGTAGCTTTGAGCATCGGACGTGTTATCCTTATCTGCCGGCGCTTTCGTTTCAACACCTTTAGGTTTGGCCTGTTCCTTTGGCTTCGGATCAGGCTTAGTCTTGCCCTCACTTTTACCCTTCGGTTTAGGGGCTTGGTGGCCCGGAAGGCAATCCACATACACTTCATACTTATCGTGGTAGCTAATGTTCTTTTCTACAAACCCACGCACGGTATCAATCTTTTTCTTTGCTTCCATATATGTGAATGAATCCTCGTCTTTCTCCCACGCATCCAGCATTGTATTCACCTTTTCCATTTTGTCTTCCGAAAAATATTTGGTCAACCGACTCAGCGTGTAGTATTGTTCCGGGGTCATATACTTAGGCAGAAACTCTTTAGGAATCATTGGGTGGTCCCAGCGCACATTAAATGGCTTACCATTACGCGGTTTCACCTGTGATTTTTCGTGTGCGTCGTATTCATTGTCCGGGCGCTTCACAGCAAACAATTCAGGGATATCTTTTAAGTATCGGCCAATTCCCCAAAGCTCAGCACTCCGGCGCAGGGAGAATGTAGATACAGACTTCACCGCATCGATTCGCCCACCGTCAGCACTCATTTCCGACCCATCAAATTTTGTAATCCAATCATCCCCGTTCCGAATAGATATACCATTATACAATCCGTACGCTTGTGGACTTATTTCATTCTTCCAAGATTCCGGCCCGACCACGTGATCAAGCCTTACAATTACCGCTTCACGCTTGATGTATGGGGCCACGCCTAAAATGGCGCTATTATAATCGTCTCCATAGGTCCAGGTAACAACAAATTCAATGGAGCTTTCAGGAAATGGTCGTCGCAGTTTTTCAAATAGTTTATTCATAGATCCCATCGTTTAATAAATTTTTCGATTGTTTGTCTGACTTTTTTATTTGTGCTTTTGCCAGACGCTACATTGTTAATATGGCTTTGACTGGCCCCAGGAACGACATCTTCCTGCTTCATATCCTTACCCTTTTCTATATTGTAATTGATAATCGCGCGATTCAATTGCTTTCGCACGTCAGGATTTTGTTCGCTCATAGGTAATTTTTATTACTTATTGTCTTAATTCTTTTGTAATATACTAATCGAATCACAAAGTAAGTAATTTTTATTACCTAAATGTCAGAAAAAGATATATATTTTCAAACAATACACTTAACTGTGACCCATCCCGAAAGCGGGAAGGAGCAAACGCTTCAGTTTGTAGGGAAAGCTATTATGACACCGGATGAAATAAAGGCTCATAAGGATGTGCCGATTGAATCGATTATTACCGCCATGGAGATTGATAAGCCGTATAACCCCTACGACGACGACACAAATGATACGGCCGCACAGAAAGCCCTGTCTATGCTAAGGGAAGCACTTAAAGACACGGACACCAATGGCTAAATACATGATTTGTAACCACGACGAGAAACACTTTTGCTTTACCTATAAATCAATCGGCACCATTGTTAAGCTTGACGGGATTGTAAACTTCACTTCTGTTATTGAATTTGAAGAAGCGTATAACAACCACGATGGCCCGTTGTTTCCTATTGACCACTTTTATAAGGCCATGGAGATTGATAATTGCTTTGGTAAATTTCAGGACTTATCAGATGTAACGATAGGCCCGTCTCCGGTAAAAGAGTTTTTTAACCGGATGCAAGCAATACACGATAATGAGATTAAGCAAATAGCACAGCAGGGGGCAGTCTTTTATGGCCACTAAGCTACCACCGGATATTGAATCGCCAGGCGCTATGATCAAAGGGCTTCAGAGTATGCGAATAAAGTACGGCGCAAAGCTGTTTTATGCATACCTGGTGCTTGAATATGGATATAATCAGTGGGTATGCTTCAAAGATATTAAGTATTGCTCACGCCGCAACCTGTTTCGATTATGCAAACAATTACGAGAAGCGGATATGATCTGTGAAGAATACCGTCTCCACGGTCAGAAATTTTTAAAAGCCACCTAAACCAAACCACACAAAACTATGGATATAAAATTAGTTGATCGATATCATATTGACATTAACCGCGACACAAAATTTAAGCCATTAAGAGAAGCATGGGACCGGCTTACATTTGATAAAGCGATTCAAGTAAAGTACGAAAATGAAAAAGAGCTAAATTCCATGCGAACGCAACTGTATGAATACAACCGCTACGTTACACCCACCGTCAAATCCAAAGCAGATAAACCACACAAAACCGTTTATTTCTTTTTTAAACATTAATCACATATAGTCCATGAAATTAGTCGATAACAATAAAGAAAAGCTTTCCAAAGCTGAAACCGATATTGAAAACCAGCGTTTACGCGGAGATCGGGTCCGTCAGATTTCTAATGATATGAAAAACTTTGACGGCACCGACCGGGAAAAGATGCTGAAGTATTCCGAACATCTGTCCTGGTGCCTGAAAACCTTTGAACGTATCTACAAGATTCAAATAAACAGCGCTCAGGCCGCTAACAAGTCAGCGTATGCACATGGCTTGGCTAACGGCGTGATAGGGGCAATGGCAGTCATTATGGAAGAGCAGGGCGACGCTCCGTACATAAAGCCACCTAAGAAATATGAAACCACCGACCAAGAGTTTGCGGATCAGGTCGTTGTTAATTACGTGTCACAACTTGAACAAGCCCTTGGACAGATTATGTTGATGGACGAGAACGGGCCGGAAGGGTACGCTGAGGATGATAACCCAATCCTATCATGGATCCTTGACACCGTGAAGTCCATGGAGAAGTCCCCGATCCAGACCGCCGAACTTAAATCCTTCCGAAAAAATCTGTTAAAACAGATCAGAACTAATCTTGAAACAAATTCAGAATAACAATGGAACCTATGTTAGACGCACAATTCAATATCAATCCGACCGTAGACGGACAAACCATTCGTTAGGGCGGAGCCACTAACCGCCTGTTACTTCCTAACCTTAAACCACGAGGCCATGACTAAAAAAGACAAACACATGCCGGATATAGAGCCAGTTGATAAAAATCACGGAGAATAAATTATGCAGAATCGACTACAATATTTAGAAGAAAACGTTAGAGAACGGGACGATGTATTAGCTGAAGATATGGGTGTGGATATCCTCATGGTGAAAGCCATGAGGATACATAACGGACTGACCAAAGAGGAATACTTCAGCCTTACACCGGAGCAGGAAGTGTTTCTATTGGAGCACTACGAAACGGCGGAGTGGGCGAATATCTTTCCACACTTTCCCGAACATACCGTTAACCAAATTAAAACCCGGGCTAATGACTTAGGTCTCAGTCGGAGATAGCCATGAAGCACAACGAAAATAATATGGAAAAAAGCACAAGACAATATTGCATAGATGAACTTGACAATTTAAACAATGATTTTAGATCACTTTGGAAATTAAGACACCATCATGATCTTTACTACCCTCTTTCTAGAATTTTAATAAAACAAAGAGCAATAAAAAAATTATTAAAATTTCACCCAGAACGGGCCTGTTCAAATTGTGGGCAAATATTAAATTAAAATAACGAAACTAAGTAATAATATTTTTGAGCGTAGGCAAATTGCTGAGGCACGAAGCAAAACAAATAAAGATGATTCATTTAGAACCTTGTGAAGAAACAATGAAAAGATTTAATGATGGTAGTTTTGATACCATAATAACATCTCCACCATATAATATTGGTAAAATGCACAGTAACCAACAGCAATTTGGAACTTATGCAAATAATGATATGAAAGAACCTGAATATCAAAAATGGCAAATAGAAATTTTAAACGAATGTTATAGAATTTTAGAAGATGGAGGTAGTATGTTTTACAACCATAAAGTAAGAATAAAAAAAGGAGTTGCAACACACCCTTTAGAATGGATATTAAAAAGTGATTTTATACTAAAGCAAGAAATTATTTGGGATATGGGTAAAAGTGCAAATTGTGATAAAATAAGATTCTTTCCTTTTAGTGAACGTATTTACTGGCTTGTTAAAAATCCAAAAACTAAATTATATAACGAAAATAAACTAAGTGATGTTTGGCGAGTTGTACCAACGCATAAAAGAAAAGATGAAGGTCATATTGCAGTAATGCCTGACGAAATAGTAGAAAATATAATTGATTCTTTACCTAATGTAAAAAGAGTTTACGACCCTTTTGGTGGAAGTGGAACTACTTTAAAGGTTTGTAAAAGTAGAAATATACATTGTGAGATTTCTGAAATAGACCAAAATTTAAAGAGTACTATTGAGAGAAAAAGCGAGGGAAGAAAAAATATTATTACGACTGGTAATCAAGAATCTTTATTTAATGCACAGACCTAAGCCATATTGTGTACAACGTTTGGCGTATAAGAGATGTGGCACTTATACGAATGTTGAAATCAAGGCACAAAGCCCAATGTGCCATATCTTTTATACGCTGTTATGTGCTGGGCGGATTATCAGCACAAAATTAATTTAAAGAGAAAATGGAAATTAATGAAATAGAAAAACAAATAACTGAAGATGCTTTAAATCACTATTGGCATTATGTTATGGATATGCTTGCTAAAAATAGTTTAGGCGATATTCAAAGAGCTAATTTAGAACTTGACAAAAAGAGGCTTAATGAGCTTTTAGAAAGGTTTAGGCAGCCTTGCACATAACGGACGTGGCTAAGGGTAGTTGCGGATTTAAAAACTAAAGATAATGAGCGAATTAAAAAGGCTAAAAAAGGATTACCCAAAAGATTTCAAAGCAATGATCATGACTGAAAAGGAGCTTGGAATAAAGCTTCATAGAGAGCGATTTCTGCTCAATGCAGTTACCTACAACGAACGGGTACTTCATGAACACTACATGTATGGATGGGATTCTATAATTGAAGATGGAGTCAGTCGTGAGGTTGTTAGGGTGTTCTGTATTCTATATACAGCCAACCGATACAAGCAAGAGACCTTTGTAAGAAATTTAATTGAAAAAGCAAAAGAGGATGATTATGGACAAAAAAGATGTCGACAAACTGATGGGTGAGATTATGATACACAACAGACTTAAAAAAGCCACTGACAAGGAGCTAATCGCTCAGTTCATAGATGTTGTTTATGCAGACTTGCCGATACTTGGTGAGAAAGAAATGGTAACATCCGAACTGATAAGAAGGTTTGAAAAAAAGATCAAAGTTAATTTAAAACTAAATAGTATTGCGGTGAAAAAACCAAGACAAATAGCATGTGGGGAGTGGCTTTATAAAGGTTGCTTTATACAAGAATCTGAACACTCAAAACTTATAGGTAAGTATGAAGTATTCAAGAATGACAAGCCACAAAGCCACGTTGGTAGGAGTTACACTTTTGGAGGGGCAAAAAGACTATGTATTGAAAACGAATGCTTTGAAAACACACTTAATTTTTAATGTTTTACAACATATTTTATGAATTACTTAATTTTAATGA
>Ga0306899_1000539_pt1 | contig 18376 bp, 21 predicted proteins | sample AntRauMFilla3764_FD_190407 | JGI IMG/M metagenome (GOLD analysis project Ga0306899, IMG submission 190407) | Saline lake microbial communities from Rauer Islands, Antarctica - Metagenome Filla 3 #764 (v2) (version 2) | ecosystem: Environmental > Aquatic > Non-marine Saline and Alkaline > Saline ... | reverse complement strand
GCCCGACCGTCAAAACCGGGCTCTATTTTTTGCTTCCTGTGGTGGTTCTGGTCTGGTGTCTGACCGTAGAGCGCTTTTCCCCTCAGCTCTCTGCTTTCTGGGCAACGGTATTCATGATCTTTATCGTTGTCACCCAGAGGCCACTGAAAGCTGTCTTCCGGGGCCAAACAGGCTATTTGTCCAGAATACCCCAGGGCTTCAATGATCTGCTTCACTCACTGGTAACGGGTGCCCGGAACATGGTGGGCATAGGCGTTGCAACAGCGACCGCCGGTATCGTCGTGGGCACCGTCACCCTGACTGGCATCGGGCTGGTTATGACCCAGTTCGTAGAATTTATCTCGGGTGGCAATCTTCTGTTGATGCTGATTTTCACCGCGCTAATCAGCCTGATTCTGGGCATGGGCCTGCCCACCACAGCAAATTACATTGTGGTTTCTACGCTGATGGCGCCGGTGATTGTAACGCTCGGCGCACAGAGCGGGCTGCTGGTGCCGTTAATTGCGGTGCACCTGTTTGTGTTCTATTTCGGCATACTGGCGGACGACACGCCACCGGTGGGTCTGGCGGCCTACGCCGCCGCCGCTATATCCGGGGCCGATCCGATAAGAACGGGTATTCAGGGCTTCACCTACGACATTCGGACAGCGATCCTGCCGTTCATGTTTATCTTTAATAACCAACTGTTGCTGATTGGTCTCACTGGTTGGTTCGATCTCGTTGTGACGATCGTCAGTGCGGTCCTGGCTATGCTGGTGTTTTCGGCGGCCACACAGGGGTATTGGTTTACCAGAAGTTATAAATGGGAGTCGGCGCTGTTGTTGCTGATTACCTTCACATTGTTCCGGCCCGGGTATTGGTGGGATATGGTGTATCCAGCCACCGAGGAGCGCCCGGGCACGGTCATTGAGGAGTATGTGCAATCGGTGCCGCCGGACGGCTCGATTGTACTGAAAGCCTCCGGAATGTCGCTGTCCGGAGATGAGGTCTCTACTTATCTGAAACTTCCGATACCGGCCGGCGATTCCCCGCAGCAGCGCCTGGCTGAGGCAGGCCTGGAGCTGTCCGAAAGTGACGGGCAGATGATCGTTGACTTCGTCGGGTTTGACAGCCCTGCGGAGGATGCGGGAATCAGCTTTGGCTGGACGATTGATGCCGTTCAGACTGACCTGGAGCGCCCGCCAAAAGAGCTGATGTTCATTCCGGCACTTGCTCTGCTGGGGTTGATCGCATTTGGTCAGCTCAGGCGACGAACGCCGGAAGAGGCCAGCGTAACCTGAAACTCCGGAACAGAGCCCGACGTTAACCCGCCGGGCTTTTTTCTGATAAACTCTCTCGCACTTCGGCCCGTGGTCTGTATTACGGGGTCCGATGACACGTGGTCTCTGGTACGGATCACCTCTGAGTCAAACAGGAGACAAACATGCCCGTTGTTACTCTGCCAGACGGCAGCCATCGTAGTTTTTCCGAATCCGTTACTGTTCACGACGTTGCCGCTGATATTGGCGCTGGCCTTGCCAAAGCCGCGCTCGCCGGTCGGGTAAACGGTAAGCTGGTTGATACCAGCCACCCCATCGAAGAAGACGCCGATTTAGCCATTGTTACCGAAAGGGACGAAGAGGGGGTTGATGTTATTCGCCACTCTACCGCTCACCTTATGGCTATGGCGGTTCAGGAACTGTTTCCGGGCGCACAGGTTACTATTGGCCCGGTAATCGACAACGGGTTTTATTACGATTTCAAATACGACCGTCCGTTTACCAATGAAGACCTCGGTCGAATCGAAAACCGCATGGAAGAGCTGGCAAAGCAGGACATTGCTGTCGCTCGCTCGGTGATGTCCCGTGAGGACGCCATCAAGCTGTTTAACGATATGGGCGAAGAGTACAAGGTCCGCATTATCCAGGATATTCCGGGCGATGAAGATCTCTCTTTTTACCGGCAGGGTGATTTCATCGATCTTTGCCGGGGTCCCCACGTGCCCAGCACTGGCAAGCTCAAGGCTTTCAAACTGACCAAGGTGGCCGGTGCCTATTGGCGGGGCGATACCAGCAACGAACAGCTTCAGCGAGTTTACGGGACGGCCTGGGGTAACAAGAAAGATCTGAAAGCCTACCTGAACCGGCTGGAAGAAGCGGAGAAACGCGACCATCGCAAAATCGGTAAAAAGCTGAACCTGTTTCACATGCAGGAAGAGGCTCCGGGTATGGTGTTCTGGCACCCGGATGGCTGGTCTCTGTACCAGGAAGTCGAGCAGTACATGCGCCAGAAACAGCATGATTACGGTTACAAAGAGATCAAGACCCCGCAGGTGGTGTCCCGTGCGCTCTGGGAAAAATCAGGGCACTGGGACAAGTTCAAAGATGACATGTTTACTACCGAGTCCGAAAAGCACGATTACGCCATCAAGCCGATGAACTGCCCGTGCCACGTGCAGGTGTTCAATCAGGGCCTGAAGAGTTACAAGGATTTGCCCCTTCGGCTGGCAGAATTTGGTTCCTGCCATCGCAATGAGGCATCCGGTGCGCTGCATGGCCTGATGCGGGTTCGGGGGTTTACTCAGGACGACGCGCATATTTTCTGTGAAGAAAACGCGATTCAGAAAGAAGTTTCTGCGTTTATTGGCATGCTTCATGAAATCTACACCGATTTTGGTTTTGACCAGATCCTCTACAAACTGTCGACCCGCCCGGAAAAACGCGTGGGCTCTGACGAAGTCTGGGACAAATCCGAAGCCGCACTGGAGGAAGCTTTGAATCGCGAAGGGGTAGACTGGGAATTGCTGCCCGGCGAAGGCGCGTTCTATGGCCCGAAAATCGAGTTTTCCCTGAAGGACTGCATCGGCCGGGTATGGCAGTGTGGTACCATTCAGGTCGATTTTTCGATGCCGGGTCGACTGGGGGCTCAGTACGTCGCCGATAACTCAGAGCGTAAAACTCCCGTCATGTTACATCGGGCTGTTCTCGGTTCTTTTGAACGGTTTATCGGTATTCTGATTGAAGAATATGAAGGGGCATTCCCGACCTGGCTTGCGCCGACTCAGATAGCAGTGATGAATATTACCGATAATCAGCGGGATTATTGCCAGAATCTTGCAAAAAAATGGGATTCTCTTGGCTATCGGGTTAATGCTGACTTGAGAAACGAGAAGATCGGCTTTAAAATCCGCGAGCATACTATTAACAAAGTACCCTTCCTTGTGGTTGTCGGCGATAAAGAAGTCGAAAACAACGCTGTTGCGGTGAGAACCCGCAAGGGTGAGGATATGGGTACTTTATCGCTGGACGCGTTCGAGCAGCTGATGGCTGATGAAATCGAGCGTAAAGGCAGAACCAAAACGGAGATCTGATTATTAAACAGCGAGCGAATCGGGGACGTGCACCAAAAGCGCCAATCAACGATAACATTGACGCAACTGAAGTCCGGCTTATTGACGCAGAGGGTAACCAGGTCGGCGTCGTGTCGATCGAAGATGCGATCAAACAGGCAGAGGAAGCATCTCTTGACCTGGTTCAGGTTACGGATTCCGATCCGATCGTCTGTAAGATAATGGACTACGGCAAGAAAATCTTCGATGAGAAGAAGGCCAAAGCGGCTGCCAAGAAAAAGCAGAAGCAGACGCAGGTCAAAGAGCTTAAGTTCCGACCAGGAACTGAAGAAGGGGATTATCAGGTCAAACTACGCAACCTGGTACGTTTCCTTGAGAACGGGGATCGCGGCAAATTGACGATTCGCTTCCGTGGACGTGAGATGGCACACCAAGAAATTGGTATGAAGCTCATGAACAGGATTGAAGTGGATATCGAAGAAATTGCCCAGGTAGAACAGCGGCCGAAAATGGAAGGCCGCCAGATGACCATGGTCGTGGCTCCCCGCAAGAAGAAGTAAATCTGATTTCATCAAAAACAGAATGCGGAGTTTTAAAAAATGTCCAAAATGAAAACCAAAAGCGGAGCCACCAAGCGGTTCAAGAAAACCGCCACTGGCTTCAAGCACAAGCAGTCCTTCACCAGTCATATCTTGACCAAGAAGAGTCCCAAGCGTAAGCGTCAGCTCCGTGGTACCAAGCTGATTGCCAAAGCTGACGTGGCTTCCATCAAGCGTATGACGGCGTGCTGATTCAGCCGCTAACCATTCCCGCAAAGGTTTTAAGGTAGAAGGATTAAAGTATGGCTCGTGTAAAACGTGGCGTGGTAGCACGTCGTCGTCACAAAAAGATCATGAATCAGGCCAAAGGTTATTACGGAGCGCGTAGTCGCGTTTATCGTGTAGCCAAACAGGCGGTCATCAAAGCTGGTCAGTATGCGTATCGCGACCGTCGTAATCGCAAGCGCTCTTTTCGCGCCCTGTGGATTGCCCGTATCAACGCTGGCGCCCGAGCTAACGGCCTGTCGTATAGCCGTCTGATCGCTGGTCTGAAGAAAGCTAATGTGGAAATTGATCGCAAGGTTCTGGCCGATTTGGCTATGAACGAACAGCAGACGTTTTCTGCGGTTGTTGAAAAGGCCAAAGCGTCACTGTGATCGCTTAGCTCTTTTATCGATCTGTGATCGGTTCAGGCGCCTGCATTGATGCAGGCGCTTTTTGATAGGGGAAGGGCACGCTCTTCCCCTATTTTTGTTTTTAGACTTCCATTTGTGGATTGGAGCAGGGGCAATGGAAAACCTGAATCAACTTGTTCAGGACAGCCTGGCGGCGGTTGAAAACGCGGACGACCTGAAAGCGCTGGATCAGATCCGCGTTGAGTACCTTGGCAAGAAAGGGGCGATTACCCAACAGGCCAAAACCCTGGGCAAGCTTTCAGCCGAGGAGCGCCCGGCCGCTGGTCAGAAGATCAACGAAGCCAAGGGTAAGGTAGAGCTGGCGATCAACGCACGTCGTGATGATCTGGAGCGTGTTGCCATTGAGCAAAAGCTCGCCGGGGAATCCATTGACGTCACCCTGCCGGGTCGTGGTCAGGACCTGGGTGGTCTGCATCCGGTGACTCGCACGCTACAGCGCATTGAACAGTTTTTCGGTAAGGCCGGCTATACGGTAGAGCAGGGGCCTGAAATCGAAGACGATTATCACAACTTCGAAGCCCTCAATATTCCGGGCCATCACCCGGCCCGGGCCATGCACGATACCTTCTATTTCAATCCCGGCACTCTGCTCCGAACCCATACCTCGCCTGTTCAGATTCGCACCATGGAAGCGGGCAAGCCGCCGTTCCGGATGATTTGTCCCGGGCGAGTCTACCGCTGTGATTCCGATATGACCCACACGCCAATGTTCCATCAGGTGGAAGGTCTGCTGGTGGAAAAGAACGTCAGCTTTGCGGACCTGAAAAGCACGGTGGAAGAGTTTCTGCGAGTGTTTTTTGAGCGTGATCTGGAAGTTCGTTTCCGGCCATCCTATTTCCCGTTTACCGAGCCGTCTGCGGAAGTGGACATAGAATGGGGACGCGAGGACGACGGCAGCATCAAATGGCTGGAAGTCATGGGCTGCGGCATGGTCCATCCGAAGGTCTTTGAACACTGCAACATTGATGCGGAGGAATACCGGGGCTTCGCGTTCGGCATGGGTGTCGAGCGGCTTGCCATGCTCCGCTACGGGGTTAACGACCTGCGCATGTTCTTCGAAAACGATCTGCGTTTCCTGCGCCAGTTCCAATAAATGAAAAGCTCCAGTACAAGGCAGATACCATGAAATTCAGTGAGCAGTGGCTCCGCGAGTGGGTCAATCCGGCGAATGACACACAGGCATTGATGGACCAGATCACCATGGCCGGTCTGGAAGTGGATGGCTTTGAACCCGTTGCAGGTGCGTTCAGTGGTGTTGTCGTGGGTCATGTGGTGTCTGTTGCGCCTCACCCGGATGCGGACAAGCTTCGGGTTTGTCAGGTAAGCGATGGTAACAGCGAAGTACAGGTTGTCTGTGGTGCGCCGAACGTTCGCGATGGCCTTAAAGTCCCTTTTGCCGTTGTCGGTGCTGTTCTTCCGGGCAATTTCAAGATCAAGAAAGCAAAATTGCGTGGTCAGCCGTCCACGGGCATGTTGTGTTCCGGATCTGAGCTCGGGCTGTCTGACGACCACGACGGATTGATGGAATTGCCGGCGGATGCCCCCGTCGGAGAGCCGCTGGACAGGTTCCTGAAGCTCAACGACGTAACCATTGACGTGGATCTGACTCCCAACCGCAGTGACTGCCTGTCAATCAAGGGCATCGCCCGTGAGGTAGGCGTTTTAAACAGCCTCGTGGTTGAGGGGCCTGAGATCAGAGCCGTTGAGGCCGCGCACTCGGAAGTGCCGAACATCGCGGTCCGTGCCCCCGAGGGCTGCCCTAGCTATATCGGCCGTATTCTGCGGAATGTTGACCTGAGCGTGCCCACACCGCTCTGGATGCAGGAAAAGCTGCGCCGTTGCGGTGTCCGGTCTATTGACGCGGCTGTGGACGTTACCAATTACGTCATGCTTGAACTCGGTCAGCCCATGCACGCCTTCGACCGGGACGAAATCGAAGGTGGCATTGTGGTCAGAATGGCCAAGGCTGACGAAAAACTGGTTCTGCTTGATGGTCAGGAGGTCACGCTTACGGCCGATACCCTGATCATTGCCGACCACGCCAAACCTATTGCCATTGCCGGTGTTATGGGCGGCGAACATTCCGGTGTCAGTTCCAAAACCCGTGATCTGGTGCTGGAAGCCGCCTATTTTGACCCGATTACCCTTGCGGGTAAGGCGCGCCATTATGGCTTGCACACAGACGCCTCACACCGTTTTGAACGCGGTGTTGATTACAAGCTGGCTCGGGACGCCATGGAGCGAGCGACAACTCTGTTGATGGACATTGTTGGCGGCGAGCCGGGTGAGGTCGTTGAGGTTGCCAGTGACAATGACCTCCCGGATGAGCGTTCCATTGACCTGCGCGAGCAGCGGGTGGCTGATGTTCTGGGCGTTGAAATTGACAGAACCACGGTTGAGGAAATTCTGACCCGGCTGGGACTGCACATCGACAAACTCCTGAAGCATGGGTGGCGTGTGCACGTGCCCAGTTTCCGTCCGGATATCAGCATTGAAGAGGACCTGATTGAAGAAATCGGGCGCATCTACGGATACAACAACCTGCCGGTGACCGAACCCAGGGGGTCTCTGGGTCTTCGGCCAGAGCCTGAAGCTGTTCGCCCGGTTTCGGCGATTCAGAATTATTTTGTCGATTGTGGCTATCAGGAGGCGATCACCTACAGCTTTGTAGACCCGAAAGTACAGGCGCTGGTAAATCCTGATGACGAAGGTATTTCCTTGGCGAATCCGATTTCTGCGGATCTGTCCGTGATGCGGACCAGTCTCTGGAGTGGTCTGTTGAAAACCGTGGCCTATAACCAGAATCGGCAACAGCCACGCATCCGGCTGTTCGAAACCGGCCTGAAATTCCGGAAAGACGGAGACGCTATCGACCAGCAGCCGATGCTCGCCGGGGTCGTGGTCGGAAACCAGTTGTCCGAAAACTGGGCAAACGGTCGCAGAACGGCTGATTTCTTTGATGTAAAAGGTGAATTGCAGAGTCTGTTCCGGATGCTGGGTGTGGAAATACAGTTTGCGCCTGGCCATCATCCGGCCCTGCACCCGGGGCAGACAGCAGAATTGACGAGAGACGGCACACACGTGGGCTGGCTGGGAACCCTGCATCCACAAGTTCAGAAAAAACTTGAACTTAATGGCACGATTCTGATGTTTGAGCTATTCTTGAATTCTGTTGTATCCGGATATGTGCCTAATTTCAAAGATATTTCGAAATTCCCGGAAGTTCGGAGGGATTTGGCGATCATAATCGGGAGTGATGTCGGGTTCGCGGACGTCGAGCGTGTCGCCAAAAAGCACGCCGGCGGAACCCTGACTGCATTGCGTGCGTTTGATGTTTATGAGGGCGAAAGTCTGGGTGAAGGCAACCGTAGCCTTGCCCTCAGTCTGTTCTGGCAGCATCCCGAGCGCACATTAAACGAGGAAGAAGTGCACACGCTCTTCAATGGTGTCATTGATGCACTGAAGGGAGAGCTTGGGGCGACACTGAGGAGTTGATTGATGACGGCCTTGACGAAAGCGGAAATGGCAGAGCGTTTGTACGAGGAATTGGGCCTGAATAAACGCGAGGCCAAGGAAATGGTCGAAGCTTTTTTCGATGAGATCAGGGGTGCCCTGAGTCATAACGAACAGGTCAAGCTGTCTGGTTTCGGTAATTTTGACTTGCGCGACAAAAAACAGCGTCCAGGCAGAAATCCGAAGACGGGTGAAGAGATTCCAATCAGTGCACGGCGCGTCGTTACGTTTCGTCCAGGTCAAAAACTGAAGCAAAAAGTAGAAGCGTATGCTGGAACCCAGTCATAACAACGAACTGCCCGTTATTCCGGGTAAGCGTTATTTTACCATCGGAGAGGTCGCGGAACTCTGTGCTGTAAAAGCGCACGTTTTGCGCTACTGGGAGCAAGAATTTACCCAGCTTTCTCCGGTCAAGCGTCGTGGTAATCGGCGCTATTATCAACGTGCTGACGTTCTGACCATCCGTCAGATACGCAGCTTGCTTTATGATCAGGGCTACACCATTGGCGGTGCCAAGCAGAAGCTGAGCAGCCATGAAATAAAAGACGACACCTCGCAATACAAGCAGTTAATCCGGCAGATGATCACCGAACTTGAAGACGTATTGGACGTACTCAACGCGCCGGTAAAGTAGCGAGTGTCATTTCCATCAAAAAAACCGAAGGTTCGCCTTCGGTTTTTTTATTCCCGTACGTATAACAGTCTGAAAACCACAGTCAGGAGATAGAAATGATCGGATACGTAACGATTGGCGTGAAAGATATGGAAAAAGCCAAGAAATTCTACGTGGACTTGCTCGGAGATCTGGGCGCCAAAGAGCTTCTGGATCTTGGCAGAATTGCGTTTATCGGCAAAGACATGAAATCACCGATGCTGGCGGTGTGTGAGCCCGCTGACGGTGGTGATGCCAATTGCGGCAATGGCAATATGTTCGCCATTCCACCGGGCTCAAAAGAAGCCGTGGATGCCTACTACCATCGCGCCATTGAGCTGGGTGCCACCAGCGACGGTGAGCCGGGACAACGAATCCCCAATCAGTTTTACGGTGCATACGTTCGCGACCCGGATGGCAACAAGCTGGCGTTTTTCCACTTCGGCTAATTATCGTTCCGAGCACAAAAAAGCCCGACATCAGCTGAACTGATGCCGGGCTTTCTTGTTTCAATATGGTTGGGACGGTAGCTCCCTGTGTCAGCTTAGCCTTGCAGCTGGCTGCTGTCTTGGAAACAGCTTCACTCGGGTTTACTGACAGACATCCCTGTACAATTGACGTTAGCTGTTGGGTTTCACCAATATTTTTATGTCACTGTCTGGTTTTTCGAGCCTCTCGAAAGCGGGCCCAATCTTATCAAGTCCTACGATGTCTGAGATCATTCCCGGAGCCTGCAGATTTCCCTCAGCGAGATGATGCAGGGTTTCGCCAAACTCTTCAGGACTATAAAAACTGGCAAATCTCAGGTCCAGCTCTTTCAGGACTGGGAACGCGGGTACCATGGCGTCGTTTTCCATGCACAAACCCACTACGACAACGCGGGATCCATAGGGCGCGCCTGCACACACGTTTTGGATCAGGCCTGGGACGCCTACGCATTCGAAAATGAGTGACGGTCTTAGGTCTGCCCCGCCGAATAATGGCGAAAACGGGCCGGCTTGCTCCGGGCTGGCAGTTTTAGCCGCCTCTTTCCAACTTTCGTAGGGGCTTTGATCAGCGGGATTGACCAAGACATCAGCCCCCATCTGGATAGCAAGCTCCCGTCGCGCTTTTGAAAAATCGGACGCAACAATTGGCCCTATATTCATCATTTTCAGTACAGCGATAATGGCGAGTCCAATCGGGCCGCAGCCGATGACCAGGGGAACATGGTTCTGGTTCGGTTCACCACGACGAACAGCGTGGTAGGCGATGGCCAAAGGCTCGGTCAGACACGCGATATCGGTGTCCAGTCCATTGGGGACTTTCATAGTCAATCGACTGTCTAGAACCAGGCGCTCGGAAAAGCCGCCTGGCAATTCCGGCGCACCGGAACCAATAAAACCCATACCTTCTTTACGCATGACAAAGGGGAGGGACACTACCCGGTCGCCTTGGTTAAATGGGGAATCAGGCGCGCGACTTTCCAGTACTTCGCCAACGAACTCATGGCCAAGAAGGATCGGTCTGCTGGTATCAACCAGCGAATTGCCGATAATCTGGCGTGAGCTTTCCGCCAGCTCGTGGGAATGATGTAGGCAGTGAAGGTCGGTCCCACAGATGCCACAAACCAATGATTTGACCAGTAGCTCGTTTTCACGAGGTTTGGGTTCAGGTAGCTCCATGACCTTTAGGGTGTTGTCATCAACAACGGCTCCGCGCATTGTATCGTCCTCTTGTTTTATTTCAGTTCACCAACTTCCCTGAGCCACTCCTCAGAACGATTAATCCCTTCACTCAGTTTGATCTGGGGCTCCCAGCCCAGGTGTTTTCTGGCGTTCTCAATGGAGTAGCCACCCTTGCGGGAAAACATCAACATGATGTCCGGCGTGGTCTCGTCGTGGCGTTTGAGTAAGCGGTTGACCCACCAGATACCTCGAGTGAGTTTTAGAGCGGCGGCGAGCGGCATGCTTGGGGGGCGTCCTTTGTTGCCGGCCCAACGCCAGTGGTTTGAGAAGAATTCACGGCAGGTGATTTCCTCATTGCCCCAGAGTATGAAAATGCGGCCAATGCCATTCACCAAACCGGCTGCAAGCACAGTGCCGTTGACGAGGTCGTCGATATAGACAGGGGTAAAGATTCCTTTGCCCTGATTCGGAAGAATGAGTTTACCGCTTCGTGCCAGTTTCAGGGGCTCAAGTAGCCAGGGCCTGGAACCAGGGCCGTACACATCCCCGGGGCGAATAATGGTGCAGTCAATTTCACCAGCCGCATGAGCGGCAAGTACGGTATGTTCGGAGGCCCCTTTGGCCACACCGTAGCGGTAATCTTCGCCGATGACTACGGGTGCTCTTTCATCCGCGCCAGTTTCATAATTCCAGCCCATCGAGGCAATTGAAGAATAATGCACGAAGCGCTTCGCGCCGCCCGCGATGGCGGCGTCCAGAGCGTTACGCACGCCGCCCAGCGAAACAGCGATGTAGTCTTCCCATTCACCCGCCAGCGAAACCAGTGCCGCCGTATTGATGAATAGATCGCAGCCGACTGCGTGGTCCTTCCATTCCTCGGGTTTTGTGAGGTCACCTGCGACTACACATCGAGATTTGTCGGCTCTGAGGTCCATGCCGCGAACCTCGCAGCCCAGGCCCTGATAGCGCTCGTATAGCTTTCGCCCGATAAAGCCATTTGCACCGGTAATAAAAACACGATTTGGCAGGGCCGGTGTTTGTCCGTCTTTGCCCCTGGGGATAGTAGTGTCGGCCACGGTGGTTTGTTCCTTTTTGGCTAAAGGTCGGCTGGCGATTAGTCATTGTCATGCCGAAGCATTCAAGCGTCCTATGATCCGGGAATCGCTCAATGCTTTAGAGGGACGTCTTATTGGCAGGTTTAGGGAAGGGGGCCTTGATGTAAACGGCAGGATCCAACCCGCGCTCTTTAATTGCCTCATCAATCATGGCCATAATTGAACTGGCGTCCATTGTGCTGTGGTATTGGCCGTTCTCGTCGAAGTTAATGTTGGCTCCGTGAACAATCATGATGGTTTCCGTCACTTCGGTGTTCTCTGCAGGCACTGACAACGTGTGAATGCTTCCGCCTGGCTCAAAAAGGTAACTACCTGCTGTCTGAGGTTGATCGGCGTGCTCAACGTAATTCCAGCGACCTGAAATGGTCCACAGGTGCACGGTGCCTGTGTGGTAGTGGGTCGGCAGTTGAACGCCCGGTGCAAAGAATACCCGCAGGCCCCAAACGCCATTGTTGGGGTCGAGAAACAGAGGTTGAACGTCGACACCCGGGACCAGAATATCTTTGTAAATAGGGGCGCTTTCTACGTTAAGGGTCAGTAGTGTTTTGTCGTCTTGTACAGTTACGGGAAACATATGGCTCTCCTGTCACATTTGTTATTACTGTACTGCCCATCGTGGCGTAGCTTCGGTCCCTGGATTTTTTCTTTTCACGACAAAAAGTTTGTAAGTTGCACCATCCGATACCGGGCTCTGCTGCAGCCGGGGAAAAGATGTCAGATCATGACGTCGCAAGCTCTTCACGTATAACCTTGGGTGACCTTCCGAACCAGCGGGTGCAGGCGCGGTTAAATGAGCTCTGCTGGCCATAGCCAATCAGACCGGCGACCTGAGAGATTGCCATACGCTTATCTTTTAAATAGTCCTCAGCCAGCTCCCGGCGAACGTCGTCCACCAACTCCTCAAAAAGAATGTTTTCTTTTTTGAGTCGCCGTTGCAGGGTTCTCTCGCTGACGGCGATATGTCTGGCAATCAGCGAAATGGTGCAACGCCTTTTGAGCGGGAGTAAAGAAATCACCAGGGAACGAACTTTGCCTTCAAGAGGGTCGTCTTCGGAGTTGATGCTCTGTGCCAGGTATTCCTCCATGGTTTGCCTGAGCGCCGGGTCGCTCTGGCGCATTGCAAGAGTCAGTGTTTGGGAGGGTATGTAAACTACGTTTTCTGGCTGTTCGAATGTAACGGGAACCTTGAAGGTCGATCGGTACTTCGCCATTGGACTTACCCGCGAATGACGAAAATGAACGGGGCAGCTCTGATAACTCTGGCCGGTGAGTACGTGCATGACCCGAAGAGTCAGAAGCATGCTCAATTCGAGGGTCTGTGCTCGGGCCTGGCCTTGGGTAAGTGTGATGTTGAGGTGAAGGCCACGATATTTTTCACTGGACGGCGGGTCCAGGGTCAGATGAACAGCCGGGCTGTGATAGCCGATGTACTTAATAATGTGATGCAACGCATTTTCGACGGTTGAAGCGTGCTGAGCCAAAACAGCGATAGGGCCAAGCACGTTCATTCCCTGTTTCAGTCCAGCCCTCATGCCAAAGTCCGGGCAGTCGAATTCAGCGGCCGCTTTCTCAAGCATTCTGATCAGCGACAGATAGGGCATCATCTGTTTGGGGTTCTGGATCATCTCCTCGTTGAGTTGAAATTCTGAGAGAAAAGAGACGGGATCCCCTCCCAGTTCCCGGATCGTTTCAGGAACGCCCGTCATAGCGCGGGCTCTGAGCAATGCGTTATTCATGCTAATCACTCGTTAGACGCTTGATATTTTTTGGACCTAACAATCATGATGGCACAAAAATTTCAATCCTGTTTGTGTGGTAAGTCCTGTCTGGCATTCACTGACTGCCGCTGCCGCCCATTGCCTGTTCCCGGGGCAGAAACAAAAAAGGCCAACCCCGAAGGATTGGCCTAAATTATTGAAACTTATGGTCGGGACGGTAGGATTTGAACCTACGACCCCTTGCACCCCATGGATGAAGAGCTCAGAAAGGATGCGCCTAACGGCAAACTGCGGACCATTCCAGTACGCATGTTGTTCAACGAAGCGGATCTTAACCTGCGGGCTGAGTACAGCATGTTTGACCGCAAAAGCGGGCGGCCCATGTGTGTCGGTAATGGCGACACATGTAAGCGCCTGACGCAGTCAGGAGTGCAGTCTTTGCCATGCCCGGGGCCGACGCTCTGTGAGTTCGGTAAAGGTGGTCTGTGCAAGCCCTATGGCCGTCTGAACGTCAAGGTCGGTGACGACGATGATCTTGGCACCTTCATCTTCCGCACCACCGGCTACAACAGCATCCGGACGCTTGCGGCCAGGCTGAGCTATTACCAGGCCGTCTCTGGTGGTTTACTGGCGTACATGCCGTTGGACTTGAAGCTGCGGGGTAAAAGCACGACTCAGAGCCATCGAACGCCAATCTATTATGTGGATCTGGTGATCAAGGAGGGACTGTCACTGCAGGAAGCAGTGGTCGAGGCACGGGAAAAGGCCAGGCAGGTGAAGGAGGAGGGCGTTGACCAGGCGGCGCTGGATGCGGCGGCTGCCAGGGGATTTGGCAATGCGCTGTTCGAGTACGACGAGGATGAAATAACGCAGGTCATCGAAGAGTTTTATCCGCCACCAGCAGACGAGGGATCGACGGGGAATGCTGCCGTCGTGTCGAAGTTGCGGGAAGATCTGGGCTCTGCTCGGTCAGCTTCTGGGTAGAGCTTGAGCGAGTGGCCGGGGTCGGCCGCTCGTCTCGATCTGCGGGACGCTTTAATTTTTTGTTGGAATTGCACCGTGTATCAATATTAGAAGTCCTAGGCGGCGAAGCACATGCTGCTGACTGTTGATTCGTTGGTAAAACTGATCAGCTCACCATATTTTGGCCAGTGTCAGAATGAATTTGTCCGTTATGACCACAAAGCGGACCTTTTCAGATAGGGGCTTACTCAATCCGCTATTCGGAAACAAAGCACGCTGAGGTCGCAAAGCGAACATTCAGATTTTGGAATAACGCTCGGCTTACGCGTCGGTTTGGAGCCGCGAAGCGGAGGGGAAAATGTCCGACAACAGCGGCTTTTTATGTTTCAAAAGTATATGTGCCATCGGGAATCTGGCTATAGATTTCTTTCATATGAATTACCGCGCTTTCTTTAACAGCGAGCACGAGCTGGCGAATTTCACTGAGGTTAGATTCATTAATTAGATTGCAAGTAGGCTTAACCAATTTTCCTGTAAACCTGCCGCCATTTGGTGCAGTACCTATATGTGTTTTAGAGACAATATAAGAGAGCTCTGTATGAGCAATTACCTTGTTTCGCCATATATTGGTGATGCTTCTGTGTAGATCTTTCGCATTGGGTCCAAGATTCCGGAGAACACCAGTGGGTACCTTGCTTGGTATCCCCTTCCCTTTGTCATTGCCTGACAAGAAATTTCTCGCGTAAGTGACAACGAAAGCTTTTTCCAAAGCAGACGCAATGACCTCATCGTTGTTGCTTTCAATCGCATCCAAGTATAGCAGGCATTTTGTGAAGTCCTGCGTAGAAGCTTGGGCTCTAAGATATTGTCCGTACAACCGGTTTACATCCATATGTGGTCCTTAGCACCAGGAACATAATACTTCAATCACCTGCTGCTTTAGCAGTCGGCTGCATTGACTTGTTCAGTTTCGCGACGACTCTTAAAAGCTCACCCTTGAAACTTTCAGCCTCCTTGCCGAAATGAGCCTCACGGTGGTGATTTGGACAGAGAGCAATCACATTGGAAACAGTATCGCTCCCATCTTCCGAAAGTGGTTGTATGTGATGGGTCTCTAAATATACGGATCCAGCTCGGGTCTCAAACCCTTTGGCGCCACACCACTCACATTCTCCTTTAGCTCTAGCTAACACATAGTTTCGGACTTGGGGACTCCTCTCAAATACATGCCCGGTGGCTTCCTTTCTTTCTGCTTCGCCCTCTGGGGGCTCCAAATGCGCGAACTGGTCAACGTACTGTGGTGACGGTTGACCACGGACGAGGAGGCAATCCCCGCTGTCATAATCATAAGACCGAAGGTGCCAACTTTCTGGGTCGAGAAGACGAGATTCCGCAGTAGACTTTGTACGATCTGTTTTTTGCTCGCGTTGGACCCCATCACAGATGACTACTCTCAATGGCCATCCCGTCCGATCTGCTTTCTGGAAGGAGAAGTCCATTTTTATCGCTCGCCTAGACTGCGCTGGACTGGTGACGTTGTTGGCGACCTTCCGCATATTCAATCGCTGAACAATATCACCATCAAGATAATCAAGGTTGTCATACCACAGATTAAGAACAATCAGCTTTTTGCTGGGGTTCTCGTCCTGGATTCATAGAATAACCGCAGCACTTTGGCGTAACCGGGTAGTGGAAGGAGGGTCGTTGCCGGTACCCTCATTCGCTTTACCTACCAAAGTGAAGAGATCATGGGATACCGACAACTGACCCAAGGGTCACGATACCAGATTTTAGCGTGGATGAATGTGGGACGAAGCCTGCGCCAGATAGCCCAAACACTGGGTTGCCACAGCTCAACGATCAGCCGTGAGTTGAAGCGCAACAGTCAGCCTGATGGCTACTGCCCGGAACAGGCTCAGAAGGCCAGTGACAAGAGAAGGCAAAAAGCAGACAAGGCCAGTAAGCGTGCTGTGAGCCTCGTGCAATGGGTCAGGAATTTGCTGGAAGATGAGTGGAGCCCGGAGCAGATTGCGGGCGTGATCAAGCGGATTGGCAGCCTCCAGGTGAGTCACCAGTGGATTTACCAGATGATCTACCGTGACAAGGCAGCAGGAGGCGATCTCTGGAAGTGCTGTCGATTGCCGGAGCGCCGCCGTTACCAGCGTCACCTGGCCAAGAGCGCGGGTCTAGGCAAGATCCCTGACCGGGTTGGCATAGAGCATCGCCCAGCTGAGGTTGAGCAGCGGCTGTGGATCGGAGACTGGGAGGGCGATACCGTTCTGAAAGGCCACAAGGAATCGGGGCTGGCCACGCTTGTGGATCGCCGTACCGGCTACTTGCAGGCGGCCCTATTGCCGGAAGTGAAGGCAAGCCTAACCGCTGATGCCATAATCCGGCTGTTGCGGCCTCTCAGAGGCGCTGTGAAGACCCTGACGCTGGATAATGGCTCAGAGTTAGAGTTTGCGGAGCACCGGCGCATTGGTAAAGCCGTCACAGCCAGCACGTATTTCTGTGACCCGTACCGTTCAAGTCAGCGCGGCACCAATGAGAATACCGTAAGCGCTCCACCAACCCCATCTTAACCGCCTGACCAGAATTCGCCAGAATCAAAGCCTCTCAATAAGGAGGCTGATGATGAACCACCAACTCACAACCACCCAGGCGTTCTGGCTGGGTCACTTGTATCACGCGTTTTCAGTGGGTCAGCCGCTGAGTCATTATGCCGATGAACAAGGGTTGTGCTTCGCGGATCTAATGACGTGGCGGAATCGGCTCATGGTGCAGAGCATTATCGTTCCAGACATGCACCGCCCCAATCGCTTTATCAGTGTGGAGGTGGCCACATGATGCGCCCGGAATTATCAATGTCGGTGTACCTTTGCCGGGAGCCGGTCGACATGCGCAAATCCATCGACGGACTGTCGCTCCTAGTTCAAGAAGCGATGGAACTGAACCCCTTCGACGAAGCGGTCTTTGTGTTCTGCAATCGCCTGCGCGACAAGGTGAAAATCATGGCTTGGGAGCGGAACGGTTTTGTGCTCTGGTACAAACGCTTGGAGCGGGAGCGATTCAAGTGGCCAGACACGGAGGGTGACGATGTTATAAACCTGTCGGGCCAGCAGCTGAACTGGCTTTTGGACGGTTACGACATTGCCCGAATGCAGCCCCATAAAACGCTATTTTTTGACTCTGTCGGGTGATTTTAAGATGCTGATTTGTAGGCGTTTTGGTATAATAACGCTATGCAAAACGCCGCGTCCGACCCACAGAAAATCATTGCCGAACTGGAGCAAAAGCTCCGTGCTCAAGCGGCGGATATTACTCGTTTGGAGAAACAAAGCCAGTCGTTAGAACGCAAGAATGATTCCCTGGAACGTAAAGCGCAGTCCTTGGAAGCGGCCAAGCGGGAGCTGTTCGAACAGCTTCGTCTGCTGATTGAAAATCGCTTTGGGCCCTCTACCGAGAAGTACAAAGTCTCCCAAGAAGACCTGTTCTTCGACGAAGCCGAAGCACTGGCAGAGAGCGAGCCAGCGTTAGACTGCGACGACGTTCCGGAAGACAAAGCGGACACACCCGCCAAGCCAGAATCTAGCAAGCCCCGCACCCGTGGTGGCCGTCTGGCCCTGCCAGCGGAGTTGCCACGAGTGGATATCGTCCACGACGTGACTGATGATCAGAAGCACTGCCATAACGACGGTGCCGAATTGGTCTGCATCGGCGAAGAAATCAGCGAACAACTGGACGTCATCCCCGCCAAGATCCAAGTGATCCGTCACATCCGGCGCAAGTACGCCTGCAAGACCTGCGAAGACGGTGTCGTTACCGCACTCATGCCGCCGCAACCCTTGCCCAAGAGCAACGCCAGTCCCAACCTCTTGGCTTACTCTGTCATTGCCAAATACGTGGACGCCTTGCCACTCTACCGGCAGGAACGGGCGTTCAAGCGGCTGGGAATCGACCTACCCAGAAACACTCTGGCCCGCTGGATGATCCAAACCAGTGAGTTGATCGAACCGCTCATTGAGCGATGCCGGCACCACCTGCAATCCAGTGCCGTCATCCACATGGATGAAACCACACTGCAAGTTGAACCGCCCCGGGTTTTGAGGAGGCTCCAGCATTTGAGAGAATGGAGCTATGAACAAGTCAAACAAGTTTTCCCCTGAAGTTAAAGAGCGTGCTGTAC
>Ga0306899_1000535_pt1 | contig 18550 bp, 25 predicted proteins | sample AntRauMFilla3764_FD_190407 | JGI IMG/M metagenome (GOLD analysis project Ga0306899, IMG submission 190407) | Saline lake microbial communities from Rauer Islands, Antarctica - Metagenome Filla 3 #764 (v2) (version 2) | ecosystem: Environmental > Aquatic > Non-marine Saline and Alkaline > Saline ... | reverse complement strand
GCTCCAATCAAACTTACAAACCTACTAGTAGGTTTAGTAGGCTACTACACTTAGAGTTCCTTAGTTCCCGACCTCAGCTTCGATTTATATTAATTTCGATGGCCTTATTAATTATAGTTTGACAAAGCTGTGGCGATTGTGATGTTTGGATGTGATTTCCAGGTTTGCAGGAAGCATGCAGCACAAGACAAGCAGCCCTGTTTGCCAGCTGCTTTTGTTACGTAGCTGCAGCACAAAACAAGCTGCTGCAGAAGTTTTGCTGCATCCTCTGTAGCCATCCATGCCGTCTGGAGCCACTGGAGCAAGTTGTAGGTTCCTGGACGAAGGCTGGCTGCAGCATAATGCCGAGTGGTTGAAGCATCAGGATAGGCATAGTGTTCATGCACTGGATTGCCTCTTACAAATTGCTGCTGCAAATGGCAATCTTTGGCAGTGAATAAGGAATTCCATGGCTTAGCAATTATTCAACATGCCAGGCTGGGTCTCAACGCCAAGGTGGTTAATAAAACACTGAATGGCATTGGCTTGATGATTGGCATGTATGGCCTGCTGGAATTTAAGGCTCAATTAAATTGTGCGGGGGGCACTTGTGAGCTGGTAGTAGATGGCCGTAAGAGGGTCATTAAGACCAAGGAGAGACCTGGTGATGGTCACTTGGCAGCATGTTCAGTAGCAGCTTTGAAGACGCTGGCAAAATTGAAGTGCTGTCTGCAAAGCAGGCAAAAAAGGTTACTTAAGAAAGGAGCTAGCAGCTGGCTGACGCTACTGCAGCACAATACTCTGAATGAGAAAGCACACGCATGTGCAAGTGTTGCTGACACTCCAACTGCGGTTGAAGGGCTGGTCCAGCCAAGTATTTTGCAGAAGCTGCAAGAGGACTTTGAAGATGTATTTGAGCCAATCACTGGCTGTACCCCTGTAAGGGAAGGTGTGAATCACACGATAAGGTTAGAACCTGGCTCAGCCCCAGTGTTCAAGAGACCTTACAGGTTATCTAAGCATGAGGAAGAGGAGGTTCATAAGCAGATCTAGGATTGCTTGAGCAAAGGGTTGATCGAGCCTAGTGCGTCCCCATATGGAGCACCTGTGCTGTTCGTTGGCAAAAAAGATGGCAGTCTGCGGATGTGCATCGGGCTCTGAATAAAATTACAATCAGAGATAGGTACCCTTTGCCAAGAATCGATGATCTGCTGGACAAGTTGCATGGATGCTCTGTCTTCTTGTCGTTAGATTTGCAGGCTGGATACCATCAGATAAGAATTACTGATGAGGATAAGCATAAGATAGCCATTCTGACGCCAATGGGACAATTTCACTTTAAGAAGCCGTGCTTTGGACTAACAAACACACCAGCCACGTCGGGGTAGGGGCATGAGATGGTTAGGGAACACATTAGAAAATGTGTACTTGTGTGTCTAGATGATATACTAGTCATGTCTCGTTCTGCGGAAGAGCATAAAGAGCATGTTAAGCACTTGGAGTTAATACTGAGTCTTTTGCGAAAGCATCAATTACGAGCCAAGCTAAGCAAGTGTGAGTTCAGCAAACTTGAACTACACTTTATGGGTCATGTAGGCTGGCTGCACGGCTGAGAGGGGTTGAGCAGACGCATGCTGCATGGGTGCTGGCTGCGCAGGTGCAGGCTCAACCAGCCTAGAAAAATTCTGTATGGACTTTCTGAAGTACGTTGCTTATCCCAAAAACGATCTCAAGGCAGAGGTTATTTGGAACAGGATACATTGTGGAACACGCAGGGTGGCACATGATGGTCCAGTTGGTGACTAAAGCCGTTTTGGCTGGGTCAATCGTGACACCTTGGGCACCCACTATACGTCCCAAGAATTTTACTTCCGGCTTTTCAAATTCACATTTGGATAGCTTTATGGTGAATTGATTCTCTTCCGTAAAACGTTCAGAACTTGCTGCAAGTGTTTTGCTTGTTCTGCATGTGATTTGCTGAATATAAGAATGTCATCAACATAGACCACAACAAACTTGTTGAGGAGAGGTCTAAAGAGATCATTCATTGCAGCTTGAAAAGTTGCTGGGGCATTGGTCAATCCAAACAGTTTGAACTGGTAATGACTGAATGGGGTCCTAAAAGCAGCTTTAGGAATATCCTCTGGTGTGAATCGAATCCGGTGGTAGCCAAATTGCAAATCTAAGCTTGTAAACATTTTGGCACCAGCCAGAGAGTCTAAAAGCTGGTCTGTACAGGGTAGCGGGTGCTTATTCTTAACAGTAATTTTGTTAAGTGCCCAATTCACATACGCAAACTACCATCCTTTTTGGCTACAAATAACATAGGTGCACCATATGGAGACGAGCTAGGCTCGATCAGTTCATGTTTGAGCAGCTTCGTGCCTTGTGATTGCACTTCAGTAAGCTCGTTAGGGCTCAGTCTGAAAATGAAACGAAAAGGAGGTTTATGCCCAGACTCCAAAGGAATGGTATGTTAAATGTTACGTACAGGTGGAAGCAAGTCTCGCGGCTTAAACACAGCTTGGTGGTTATCCAAGAGTTTCTGAACCGGCGGGGTGTCTCAGGAATTGTGGGAACGACACCAGAATCAGTGACCTTCATCATAAATGATTTCTCACATCCTTGGCGTGCACTTTTTTTTAATTGGACGGCATTTAACAGCAAGGAGTGCACGCTTTGTCTGTTGGATGGGGTCTGATTTGGCTTAACAGGGGATAACACTTCTTTGTGGCCGTTCCCAACCACACAGCTTCTAGCTTTGTAGTCTAAAAGTGCATGATTTTTCTTGTGCCAGGTATTCCCCAATATTACATTATAATTTTCTTACATGTCCAAGACATAGCAGGCAATTTCACTGATGTGACCTTGTATTTTGACTCGTATGTTTGTTAATGTTGCAGCAGAGGCGTTTGATCCGTCAGCTAGCTTAACAAACATTTTGGTTGGGTGGCGGGCGAAGCCATGGTGCTTTGCAAAAACTGTGTCCACAAAACAATGGGATGCACCGCTGTCAATTAATATTGAAGCTGGTGCTCCACTTGCAAGACCTTGGAAAGTCATGACACAAGAGTTTTCTCCTAAAGAATCCAACTTTGCAGAAGTTTCTTGAGGCTGAGCAGATGTATCTACCCAGAATGCATGACCAGGAGTTCCTGGGCATGTGACTCTTTCCATGCCTGACAGCAATGGTCTCCATTTTGTGGAAAACTAAGCATGATTAGCATTAACCAATACACAGAGAAGAATATGTTAATGCTTTGCTCTTGCTCCAAGATTTTACTGATGATTTACGGCATAGACTGAGGGGTGTATGGAGAGAGTTGAGAGGCGTATGGAGAGACAGAGAGGTACCGGATCAACAAAACTCACACAGGAAGCTTGCAATGTATCAAGCTCTTTTTGCAGTGCCTTATGACACCAGTGCTCGTGCTGCTGCCCGGTTGCCATGGCAATTACAGATGAACATGTCTCAGCATACCCTACGGAATGTTAGCTGCTTTAGACTTAGGGCTAACACACTTAAGGTGGAAACAGCAGCCTGGAATGCTGGGGCCTCTTCTCTTTGTGACCGGTGCTAATGTAATCAGATTCAAGATGAGGTTCATGCTCTTATGATGTCAGGATGCATATGTGTGTGCTCTGAGAAGGAAGTAAATGCCCTTGTTTGCACAATGTCCTGTTTTCTCTGCTGCACGCCCTTATCTACAACAGCATGTTAGTGACCAAACGGTCCGGGCTTTCCTCTTGCAACACAATTACAGGCTTTTTATTTTATATCTGATCTTATGGAATTACTGTTGACTGGCACGGACCAGTCACAGGCCGAGCAGCCGAACATTCTGGCTGAAGCCCCCCCCTTGTAATCTTAGCTCTTGCAAACAAAAAATCCTGCACCGCCTGAACAAAACAACAGGTGGAATGGCTAACAAAACAGTAGTGTCACTAATGTCCTTGGCTAAATAACCATTCAATGAGGAGCAAGTGTTTTCACCAGAAACACGCACAAATCCATCAGGGAAAAACACCTCAGACACAGAGTAGTAACCTCTGTAGCATAAGTAAAACCTCTAGGGAGTTAAAAAGCCATTCAATGTCTGGGGGTCCAGGTAATGCAGAACGCATTTCCTTCCAAACTGGGTTTATAACGCATGTCTACCCCTTGCGTGCACACCCGTGGCCTAACCTCCACGATTTCTAGTTTCCCTTGTTCTTGGGTTTCTTCTCCCCCATCATTGACTGACATTAAGCATGCATGTACACCTTTTCCTTAGCAGGCATAGGCACAGGCTCATCCGAATCCACCTTCTGTCTTTTTGCCCGCTTCTTTTCCGCCTTGGCTGCCTTGGCCTGGTCAGCTGCCTTCCTGGTGGGGTAAGATTTCCCCTCGGAGTTCACACCATACTGAACAGCAGAGAAAGCTGCAATGTGTGGGACACGGATAAAAGGCTTGCGGGTTACACGGTGTGCAAATTATGGGTCTTTTGCTGTGCATCTCAACAGTGATCAAGTGGTTAGCCAATGCATCAAAGCTTTCCCAGAATCGTCCCGTGTGAGGGTCAATTGCTAATTTGTCCTTGATTGCAGGGTTCAAACTATTGAAGAACATCAAGAGGTCCAATGCACATGGGGGTTCGGGTCCGCATTTGCTCACCAGTGCGTGCACATGCCTGACATAGTCTTTTGCAGAGTGTGTACCCTATTTCTCTTGGTGCAGTTCTGTGCGTCCTCTGATGCGCTTGTCTGGTGCAGCAAATGCATCAAGCAGGCATTTACGGACCATGTCCCATGTGAGGGTACCAGAAGTGTACGTTGTGGCAGTAGCCATGTAAGCTGATTTTGCTTTGCCAGTAAGCTGTGTCAAAACCATTTTGGGCCAACTATTGCATGGGCTAGCAATAAATTCAAAGTAGGTCTCAACAGTGAACAAAGCCTCATTTACGACTTCTTCCCCAGATAATGGCGCAGTCTAAGTCATCTTAAACCCTTGCATCCCACTTCTCACCTTGTCAGCTTTTTCCTCCTCTTCTTGCTCATGCTCTGACTCTGGGTCGAAGCAGTGCTCAGCTGCCTTAGCAGGAGCTGAAGAGGGACTCGCGGAAGTGGCAAAAAAAAGTCAGCAAAGAAGGTCTGCACTGCTGCAAACTGCTCCTTTATCAGGTAGTCCTGATGCTGAAACTTACATAACACACGGCAGCTGGCGAGCAGGGCTGCTTGTCTTGTGCTACATGTATGCTCAATTCTGGACGGCGTGGACAGCTGCAGAGGTGGCTCAAGAACTGCTGAAGCTGCACGTGCTGTGCTGCAGCTACATAACATACAGAAGCTGGCAAACCGAGCTGCTTGTCTTTTGCTGCATGCAAGCTTTAAATCCAGACGGCATTTACGGCTGCAGATGATGCTGAAAAACCTCTGCAGCTGTTTGTCTTGTTCTACATTTAGATAATAAACAGCAGCTGCCAAAAAGGGCTGTTTGTTCCATGATGCGTGCATGCTTGATTCCAGACAACATGGACGGCGTAGACGGCTGAAGAGGAGGACTTTTGAAACTGGTTTGCACTCCAGCTCAATTCTGCACAACTGCTGCTGCTGCTGCTGCTGCTGCTTGTATTGTGATGCATTTACATAACAAACAGCAGCTGACAAGCAACACTGTATGTTATATAGTGCATGCATGGTTGATTAGGTATGGACAGGACGGCCTGAACGGCTGAACAAGTGCGGGATCTGAATTTGCTTTGCACTCCAATTCAATGATGCAGAACTGTTGCAGATGCTTGTTTTGTGCTGCTTCTGGGAAACAAACAGCAGTTGGCAAACGGGAATGGTTGTCTTGTGTTGCATGCATGCATGAATTACAAACTGCAAGGATGGCTACAACAGATTCTGCAAAACTGCTGCAAATGTAACGTGGCGTGAGCTGCTTCCCGTACTGGCGTGCCCGAGCTGCCTCCAGAGCACCGACTTTCCAGCAAAACTTTAGCCTTTGCGTTACAGATACAATAACCCAGTTCGGATAATAATTATTAATAAAAGCCATGAGATCAATGTCACATCTGGTCTCAAGTAGTAACAGACTCTCAGTAACTAACTATCAGACAACTGCTCGTTGCACTCTCCCCCTCTCTAATCAATAGCTGGGGAGGAAGAACAACATACCAAGACAAAGCAAAGCATAATAAAGCAAGCAAAAAAAGCAGGGCATCAAGCAAAAGAGTAGATCTGGAAGAGTAAGCAGAGCAGACTGTATCAAGTAGGGCTTAGACTAACAAGTATGCAAGCAAGAGCAACTTAGACTAACTTAAGCTAGCTTAGACTAACAGGAGACATGCAATCTTAGACTAATTGGGAAACCGGGAAACATGAGGTCTTGAGGATCTTCGTAATGGGTTGCCTGGCGGCTGGAGAGGTGGGGATGGTTGACGGTGGACAGGAGGAAATGACGGCAGAGCAAGAGGTGAAGGGGGGGAAGGGAGGGAAGATGAGGGAGGAACACTGGACTGCACAGATCGCGTGCGTAGGCGCTGCCAATAAGCTTGGACTTCATCTGGCACATCTTGTTGATTGTTGCGCGCTGGTTCCACAGTGTTCTCCTAATCAGGGTAACCTAGCCACTTGACCAAGTACTGCTTGGTGGTGTCGTGTGACTTGGCAGTCTGTGGGAAGTGGGACACTATGTCCTCAACAGTGTAGTATACGTTGTTACCCTCTACATGAGTGGGTGGGGGGTTGGGTTGGACACGGCCAGGAAAAGTGGGCGCATCAAGTTGCACAGGCCGAAGGAGGCTAATATGGAATGTGCTGTGACATCTATAATGAGAGGTTCATCTAGCCACTTATGCATCCATCCTTCCCTTTAGTGTCAAGGAAACTCAAGTGGGAGGGGCAAGGAGGAGGATGGAGAAAAAGGTTATAGAGGTGTACCAATACGGAGTGAGATGTTAAACGGAGAGGGAAGATGGGCAAAGACTCCTTGAGAGCAAAGGAAGTAAAGAAGAAAGGGGGGAAGGACTGCGAATAGACGGGTTTGGAGTGCTCAAGGAGAGTTGAGTAGGGAGGAGAGGGTATTTTTGAGAGGGCTCCATAAGGAGAGGTTCATCTAGCCACGTATGCATCCATCCTTCCCTTTCTACTCAAGGAAAACTAACCGAATCGTTAAAATTTCCTTCCCTTCAATCCTGCACCCTGTCGATTTATCTTGACACTCAATCGGGCCCGAATTCTTTCTAGGCAGCCCGATTTAAAAAGCAGGGTCCGGGGATCCCCTATAATTTTGAAAGCAACTCCGGGTTCCCAACCCTGCCCCACACCGCAAAGGTGCTGCACTATGCCACAACATTCTTTCTCCTGTCACCTTGACACCTTTGCAAGGTGCCACAGGACCTGTGCTTATATTTAAAGCAAAGGCCTTTAACATAGTATACCCTGGGAGCAAGTTGTTGGGCCTTTCACCCCTACACGCCAATTTATATAAAAGCCTGAGCCTGTTGCCTTCTTCTGTAGCAATGGGGTGCATTTTGGCTCACATGTGAGCACAATTGGCCCAGGGGTTGTGTGTGGCTGGCAAATAATACAAAGCACTGTGCAACTGCTCTACTCTTGCTAAGCATCTGCCTGTGTTGCCACTTGCAGGTACAACCAGATTAAGATGACTCAGGTAGCCGAACAAGCTGAACCTCCACGGTCCCCAAAATCACCAGCTTAGCTTCTGGTTATCCAGGTCAGGCTCTTGCTTCTGTTGGTTGGGTTAGTATGGTTTTTGATCTTAATTACCGTCAGACGTTAAAGTCCCCCAAGTGTAGGTGGGAGCAACCAAGTAACCCTTCCTTCCAGAGTCAGTACATAGCTTTGATATATATTCTAACACTGAAGCCCCTGGCTCTCCCCTTGCTGGTGCATCAATATCAGGCATGGCTTTATACACCATATAACGCGTATAACATTTTTTTGACTGTATTGTACGGCGCGCTCCGTACTCTACCGAACCGTATATCATCGTATATATACGGCCGAACCAGAAATACAGTGCCAGGACATACATATACGGTCCTGACCGTATGGGTTTTGACGTCAGATTCTGCCTGTCAGGAACTTTGTTAATGCAAGCACTAGTAAGTACACTGTAATTAAAACAATAAAAAAGTTATTAAATTGTACGGCTTGGGAGTCGCTGAGGCCAGAAAGCTTTATGTTGCAGCTGTGGATGACCAGAAGAAGAGGAGGGGGTGGAAAGGGAGCCTCAGCCGATATCTAGCAACATAGCCAGCACATTGACGGAGAGAAATGCGGTCTATTTGAAGTTTGAGCCATTTTGGGCACCACAAAGTGACCATTTGAACATTGTTCTGTTCCGTGACCGCATAAACCGTTAAAGGTGTTGGGCGTATATCGGCGTTATACGTGTTGGGCAGCCACGTCCTGCCCATTAAGAGCCTCTTCCTGCTAGGGTCCCAGATGTTGAATTGCACCCTTCTCTGCTGCTGCTGGTGCTGCTGGTGCTGCATCTGCTGCACTGCCATCTGCCACCTTCACAAACTGCTGCCATACCCACACATTCTTTGAAGGAGCATTTGCAGCAGTAGGGGAGCACTGCCCAACCTCAGGCCTGCTGGGGGTGGTGGTGCAGGGGCTGGTGGACGGGAAGGTGGAGGGGGTGGAGGAGGGGGAGGCAGAAGCTCTTGGGGAGCAGGCATGCTGGAGCCTGCAAGGGCTGTCCTGGCCCTTTTGGACAAGTTCCCAATCGAACTCCTTCTAGAACCCATACCTCTTGAACTCATGTTTAAACGGAATGAATGGTATGGTATGCAAATTTTGGCCAGTAACGCTAGGCTGGCAATTTCTGAGGCCAATCGACCTTGAACGGTGCCCCCGTTCCTTGGACGGTACAACAAACCTTCTACAAAAGGCGTTTATACCGTACCGTTTCTGTACCGTTAAAACGGTGCAATTTTAAAAGAACGACTTTCATTCACATCCCTGGTCAAAACTATATCCTGCCCTTGTCTCACAAGGACTTGCGCTACGCTAACGCTATTGAGCCCATATTTTGTTAATGCAAGGCATGAGCTCCAGCACGCTCATACCTATGGACTTCTACCTAGGTCACAATGGTCATGTAGACTCCTGAATTAGTCCCCAAAGCTTCTAGCTTGCATCAACCTGATCATGGTCTTTCAGAAAGCTCATGGGCAGCTTTGTATTCCTTAACCAGATCACCACAACAAATTAGGTTTTTTCAAATTCCCATGTGTTGTGCTCCTCTTGGTAACCTTCCCACTTAATTAGGAAGCAGTAGACCAGGCATCCTTGTTTGCCACTTGGTGGTCGAGAATGCGTTCCACTTCATACAATGGCTCTCCTTCTAACCACTGAACGGGAGGGGGAGGCGTCACAGCCTTCCCTCCATGTGACTCAAGGTCGCATATTAAGGGTTTGGTCAAGCTCACATGGAAGACATTGTGGATCCTGCTCCAATCTTGGGGCAGGTGCGGTTTGACTGCGACTTTATCGACCATGTAATCCACTCCAAACGGACCCATGTACATGGGGCGTAGCTTTTTTACCCCTGGTCCTCCATGCCTCATGTTCTTGGTACTGAGCATCACTAGATCTCCCAACTTGTATGTCACGTCTCTCTCTGCACATTCTCCCTTGCTATCATGCTCTGACAAGCAGCTTCTGTTTTTTTTGCACAAGCTTCACACTCTTCACGATGCCTTCTGCAAAGTCCGTTGCCTTTGGCACTGTAGCTGGCATTTGAATGGTAGCTGGCGTCAGAGGGTGCTGACCATAGTTGAGGAAAAAGGGCGTGTTCTTCATTGCCTCTTGCCAGGAGTTATTGATGGCAAACTCAGCACACACAAGTTTTTCATCCCAATTGTCATGCTCGTTGCCCACATAGGCTCTAAGCATCTTCTACAATTTGTACGCTCAGTCTGGCCATCAGTCTGGGGATGGAAAGCACTAGACATCCTCTTGTCTTTGCTGAGCAACTCACAAGTACTCTCCCAAAATTTATCGTGGAATTGAGAACCACGATTTGCTATCAAAGTAGCACGCAGCCCAAGCAGTTGCACTAGATTGTTCACAAAGAGCACCGCAAAAACATGCGCATCCAGCGCTTCCGTGGTAGGCACCAGATGCACCTTTTTGCTAAGCCTGTCTACAAAGACCATAATTGAATTGTGTCTTGCTGCTGCCTTGGGAAGTTTCACTTTGATTTCCATTGACATACTTTCCCACCTCCTTCCTGGAATGGATAGAAGTTGAATCTTGCCCGCGTACATGCGAGTGTTCACTTGGTGTCGTTGGCAAGCATCACAGTGGCGCACGTAGTCTTTTACATCAGTATGCATGCCGTTCCAAAAGAATGAATGAGACACAATCTCATGTCTTTGTAATGCCCATGTAGCCACTCAAATTCTGATTGTGGCATAGCTCCAAGATTCTTGTCTTAAGAATCAGGCTGTTGGGCACTACCACCTGACTGCGTGCATACCATAGGCCATTTGTTGTTGTTGTTGTTACATAACGCGCGCGGGCACAGCGATGCCGTTAAGGCGAGAAGGGGAGGCAGCAAAATAACTAGAGCTCAGAAGAGACAAAAAGACTAAAAAGACAGGGGCTGAAAGAATCCAAGGCTCAAAAACAAAGGCTCTGACTAGCTAGGACTGCCACAGACTGAAGTACTCCGGGCGGGAACACAACACCGGACACAACCCAGGCTAAACAAGCACGCACTCTAGCCTTCCTGAGTTCCTACAGCTCAGGAAGGGATGGTCAGGCCCCACGTAAAAGGCATGACTCGGCCCTTGGCAGGCAGCAAAGTCTTCCAAGGCGGCACGCAGCAAAGCTCTGGTGTGGGCTAGGGCCTCCGGGCCCCGAGCCTGGCTCTCTCCTACACCGCTCCGAAGCTGTTTGCTGACTGTGAGCATGACTGTAAGGGCCACTATCCCCACTGCTGCCCAGATAATCGGATTGATAGTGGGTGCTGGAGGTTCCAGCAGCCACACATGCTTGGGCAGGAGAGCCACCCCTCGCGGCAGCTGCCTTTGCAGCACTCCTCTCACTTCTTGCGCCCCTACACAGCCCCAGAAGACGTGCTCCCAAAGCTGAACAGCTCACAGCGTGCTAGGAGCCCCTAGCGCTGGCGCCCACCCTCACTTGCACTTCCAGCCCCTAGCTGGAGCCCACCCATGCCCACCGGCACACACCACCCCGTGCTGCAAGAAGCGCCACCACACCTCCTTCCAGCTATTTTCCCAATGCAAGCCCTTCCACACAGAGCTCATACACGCCGGAAGGGCCTGCACCAGGCTCCGCGCTTCAGGCGCAGGATCCGGAGCTGGGAGATCTATGGATGCAAGGGACACTGCTGACTCTGCACACTCCTGCCAAGCTGTGGTTCTAGCTGCCCTGATGTCTTGGAGCTGGATGGATGTAGCTTGCTTGACTGTGAAGCGGCTGGCCGCTATGCACAGGTTCCCTGCTTGCTCTTGGGGCAGGACCCTGCCGCCCGGTCTCTCTCTGGACTGTTGGTGCTGCTGCTGCTGCTGCTGTTGCTGCTGATGGCTGCGCTGCTGTTGGGGCAGGGGGCCTTGCTGCTGGGTACTTCCAACAGGCCACGCTAGGTCGGCAATGATTTGCACGACCGCATTTGTTGTGGTGCCCCGTGCCGCGCCCTCCACCAACTGCTCCTGCCCAATCCTACTTTGGGGAAGAGCTTGCAGAAGCTGATCAATAAGGCGAAGCAGCTGGAGGTCTTGCTGTTGCGGCTGCTCCTGCCCCCCCCGAGGCAGGTGAGCATTTGGGGCAGCTTGGGGCGAGATGGTAGTGGGAGGTGGTGGCAGCTGCTGCAGCCGCTGCGGCTGCTCCTGCCCCCCCCGAGGCAGGTGAGTCGCAGGGGTAGCTTGGCGTGTGGTGGTGGTGGTGGTCGGGGGTGGCGGCTGCTGGAACTGCCGTGGCTGCTCCAGCCCCCCCCAAGGCAGTTGGGCAGCAGGGGCAGATTGGGGAGAGGTGGTGGTGGAAGGTAGTGGCTGCTACTGCTGTTGCTGTTGGAGCTGGGTTTTGAGTGCTTGCAGCGCACCTATAGTGGATAATTTGGCGAGCTGGGGGGGTACTTGGGTGCCGCAAACCTTTTCCAGCTGGAGGCTTGGGTTGCCCCAGATAGGGATCTCCATGCACCACAAACCTGGCTGCTGTGTGGGGAGGAGGGGGGGGGCTGGGGATCCCAACGCGAGGAGGGAACTAGCCATGCGGGCCAGTGGGCCTCTGAGTGGGGTGATGGTGTTGTGGTGGAGGGTCAGTGCTGAATGGTAGGGGAGGATCTGGAGGGCTGGATGGACGGGACTGCAAGCCTCAAGGATGGCTCTGGCTGCATGGACCCAAGGGGCGGTAGAGATAGTGGTGGGGGTGATGAAACGCTGGAGGTAATTGCGTACGGACATGCCCTTTTGCAACTTCAGCTCATCCAGGGCGCGCCGAGCTACGGTTGCGTGAAGTGCTGACGTAGGGCTGAGAGCAGGCCTTCAAAACGCCACACAGGTGCCTCAGGAGGGCAAGTGGAATTCAGCCTGTGCACATATGCTAAGGCTTCTCCAGTGCAGCAAATTTCAGTCACTGTCCTACAGTGTTGCTCTTCAACTGTGTTGCAAAGGGGGTCTAGGCCTTGAACTTTGATGAACTGCCTGAGAGAACGCTCCCAGTGCACAAATTTGCCTGATTTTTCCCTGTTCTCATATAGAGCAGGCTTGTACATGCCTCTCATGTGCGCAGGCAAAGCAGATTCAGGCGCAGATGCCTGGCTTGGCTGAGGCTGATGGCTGAGAGCCGATTGAGCAGCTTATTCACTAGCAAAGCTTGCATGTCAGTAATGCTTATGAAGACTGACCCTGGATTAGTAGCTGGAGGGTTGGCAGCTGCAGCGTGAGCTTGGCGCTCGTGGGGATTCATGGCAGATAGAACTTACACGTGTGCGCTACAGGCACTGCACAATTTAACAAATAGGTGCTCAAACAGAGGCTTCAAAGAAAATGCAAATGGACCAGAAAATCTAGAAGTCTGCTACACACGCACGCACAAGTTCACAGGTTTACACAGACAGTGCAATCAAGTTGTATACTAGTCAGAGTCACACACTAACATAAGCAGTGTAGACAGCAAGGCAGTCAGCGCAAACTAACCACTTACGGTGCATGTGAGAACTTAAGGTTGCTCGCTCTCCTCTATTTCCCGAAAAGAGAGGGCTTGATATTGCTGCTTCAAAAAATAATGCAGAGCAGTGGTAGGAACTGTGAGCATGTGTGACCAGATGCATGGCCAAGTCCTGGTCACCCTCGAGTACCTCAGAGCTGTGCGCCAAGGCAGGCAGCACTGTCGGGCAATGGGGATGGGGTGCCGCGGGAATCAGCGGGGTCCGAAAAAAAATGACCACCCTAAAGATTCGTCGTCCGTGCCCACGGCACGCGCACACACAGAGCAGGGCAAGGCGTAAAAGCAAATGGCAAGCGTGAGCAGTGCACGCAAAGGAGCACGCGGAAATGTGGTGTGAGCTCGTCCACTAGAAGTGTGGGACGAGTGCGACTAGAAGCGGCAGACGCGGCACGATGCCGTAAGGCAAAGGCGCAGCGCTGGGGGTGCGCTGGGAGAGAGAGAGAATCTGGATCGAGAAGCTTTCGCTACCAAGTGCAACGTTATGGTCGGACCCAGTCACCTACCTTGGGTGCAGCCGTCCGAAGCCGTAACGCGCGAATGAGGGGTTGCTAAGGTACCAGCAGTAAGCCTTAGTTAACAAGCGATCAGCAAGAAGACTTTAATAACAATAACTAACAAGTAATAAACACTTATAGAAATTATCAACTGCAAACATGGGAATGTTGCAGGGTCCAAATCTGGTGCATCCTTACAGCTAATTGAACTCCTGGTGGTGTATAAAAAAATGGAAAAATGTAAGCATGACGCATAGGCTAATTCAGGCCATCTGGTATTGAGCAGGAGCACATTTCCGTGACCAGCATCTACAACAGCACCTGTCCGCAAGGGCATGCCCGCGCCAACCCGTGAGAAAAGGCACCCCACCCATGATACCAGCAGCAGCCCAGTGGCAGCACCCTAAGATGCGCCTGTCTGCAAGGGCAGGCCTGAGCCAACCCGTGAGGGAAGGCACCCCACCCGTGATACCAGCACCAGCCCTGTTGCAGCACCTACAACAGCACCGAGGGCAAGCCCGCGCCAATCCGTGAGGGAAGGCACACTACATGATACCAGCAGACCAGCTCTAAAGTGGGCAAGATATTAGTGCGTGCATAGAGAACAGCGAGCGGTATGTTCTGATGAGACTGAAATGCAAGGGTGCTCTACTGAGAGGTGCAGAGCAAACGCAGATGTATGTTGGGTGGTGTGTTGGCTTACAGATTTACTTGCTTCTGCACTTGGAATTCCTGGTTGCTTCCCTCTCGCACATCATAACATTGCCCACAGTGCGCTCATGTCCACGGTCATTCTATGCACCCCCACTCATGAGCATTAGACTGAAGCAGTATTTGTGCCCGGCCTGTAGCACATTCTATGAATTCCACAAGCAGTTTACTCGTTTTTTTTTAAAGCTCCTGTTTGCACTTGCCAGTATGCACCAGATAAAATTAAGACGCATACAGGCAGCTTAGTCACGCGCACTTCCAAGCATGAGAATTTGTCTGAAGCAGCATTTGTGCCCGGCCTGCAAAACAATTTACTTACACAAGCTGATACTCTGTTACTTTTAAGGCTCCTATGTGTGCTCACCAGATAATATGACAATTTTACATGATTCCTTTGCGCGAACTAGCAGTGCCTGCCTTGCTTTTTCACTGAGCTTCTTGCTTTGTTTTTTCTTGCCAAGCCGCTTATGGCAAAAACCCTTTGTAGGATGTCCTGTTGCAAACACTATATTTTTTTCCGGTGACATCATATTATTACTTTCAATTGTTCTGCTGGCAATGACCAGCAGGCCGAGCAGCCAACCATCTGGCTGAAGGTCAACCTCTATGTAACCTACGTAACCTGGGGGTGGTACCAGCGCCCTGCCCATGGCCTAATCGCGATGAACTTGTGTTTCAATTATGTTTCAATTGAAGCAGATGTTGGTTGGTCGATTGTGCTCTACCTAATGGCTTAATTTAATTGCTACCTGGTTGTAAACGCTAACGGAAGAAAACATAATATTTTATGACTACCCGGGAAGAAAAAAATTATCGTTCTCTTGTTAATAGGCGGTAATATCACGACTGTTTTGCATCAGATTGACTAACTCATAATTGCAAATTTGTAATTATTGATTTCTTCATGTCTGCTTACCACTGTAGTGTACCACGCGCCCGTCATTTGTGAGGGAGAACAGGAACACCTGTTGTTGCAGATGCTTTTATTTTGTTAATTTGATACTGACACCGGTCGTGTACTGGAGGCTTCCTCGTCACTACATCGAGCATGCACCGATGTCTTATTTTGCTGCTTTTCACATCAGTTTCGTTTGCCTCAAATGGAGAAAACGGAATCACGTCTGCTGTATCATCACTTTTCTCACCTGGGCGAAGGACCTTTGTGGAGCTTGGTGCCAATGACGGAGTAAACTCTAACACACACCTTCTTGAACAGCAAGGGTGGGCCGGCTTTTGCATTGAGGCTAATCCAACTACGTATGCTCTTCTTACTCAGAACAGACAGCAATGCCAGAACCGCAATTTTGCTGTCGGGCCGAATGAAGAGCAACTCGTCTTTCGGCACTTCGAAGGCAAGCTGTATGGGCATTCCGGATTTCGTCACACCAGGACGGATGCAATGTGGCAAGAACTGATGAATGCATGGAAAGACTCAGCGGCCACCATGAAGGACATCAATGTAACGAGCATCCCGATCTCGAGATTTTTCAGTGATGAACAAATCACGACAATTGACTTCTTCTCTTTGGATGTTGAGGGACTTGAGATGGCTGTACTAACTCACTTCCCTTGGAAACAAGTGGTAGTAAAAGTTTGGGCAGTAGAAACTAACAAATTGAACCATAGGATGTTTAATTCATTGATGCACAGTCACGGGTACCTCTGTCGTCCGCATGATGCTGTGAATACAATTTGCATCTTGCAGACTCATATTTCAGTCATATAATGCCTTATACGACCACACAAGGCCTTTCAGTTGCTTGTCATGACATTTGGGCAATGCTTTTCATTGAGTGATACACTGCTGGTATGGCACATTCCAGTCGTAACGAGGATGTCGGATGCACGACATGTTAGAGTTAAGTTTTTAAAGGTACTTGATAACTCTGCAGGAATTGGACCTGCCCGCGGACTCTAGTCACTCAGTTACACTTCGGTTGTACAATTGTTAGATTACCGTACCGACTTGATATCACCGCGCATAAATATAGTTTTTTGCCCTGCGCGGTGACTGCGTACTGGTTTATTATATATTTTCATTGGATCTGCACGAGGGTGCGTGGTTGGCGTTAATATTGTTTCTGACTCGAGATGAGTGGTGAGAGGCCTTCTCCGCCTCACCACCCCCTTCCTTGGGCCTGCCTCCCTCTAGCAGCAACGAAGAGAGTAGGGCAACGAGGAGAACAGCAGCAAAGGGGAAAGCTGGGGGAGGAGTGGGGGAGGACAGCGGTGATGAGAGGGCACACGCGCGCACACACACGCACACACACACAAGCACACACTCACGCACACACACTCACGCACATCCACACACACACACACATGCTTTGAGCTGCCACCAGTGTCACCTGGAGCTGTTTTAGGGCATATCAGCCCTGTGTGGTTGGATGCGCGATCGTAAATTTTTTTGGGTGGGGGGTCGCGTGGTTGCTGCGCGGTTGTTTTATAATTTAATTTTTGGGGGTGCGTGGTGAGTACCAGTTGGTACGGTAGATTAGCTACTGTGAAGTTTGGTGGGAAGCCGGCAACTAGCGGGGGCTTAACCAAAAAAAACTATTTTGGTCGGGCAGAAGGGCCCAGACGCAAGCATATCACGTTTTATAAGCACAAGTGGGAACAGCCTAGGTGCCAAAACCTAGGAGATTAGATTAGATTAGATTAGATTACATGGGGTGACCAGCCAGATTGTTCGGCTGATCATCCTGTGACTGGTCCTCGCCAGTCAACAGCAAATCCATAAGCTCAGACACAAAAAAGAAAAGTCTGTTGTCGTACTAAAAACCTAGGAGAAAATCCACAGGGAGGTCACTGACCAAAAGTCTGAACATGCTCTTTTTTTCTATGCAGACCCTATTTATATCAAATAAGTTGGCCCTATGAATTTTGGGCTGAAAAGGTCAACCATATTGGGTGGGTGAAAGCTCTTACTTTTTTGCCTTGAAACACACACTTATGGGCCCACAGAACAGCCCAGCCACTGGCTCATTTGCCCAAAAAAGCATCAGAAGACATCTATTCTTATAAAATTATCCTGGATATTTACAATCACGTTTGGAGGAAGTTGGATTTTGACCTTTTTTGACACCCCTTAGGCAGATTTTCTCTAAGGGAAATGGCCCAAAATGGAGATACCACTTTCTCCATATCTTTTGCAATGATTTTTATTTTTTTTCTGGAGCTCTGAATCACCAGTTATCACAAATTTGGTAGATACTGCACACTGGTCCTTGAAAGTAGGGTTCACGCCGCGGGCTATAAGGCACTTGTCCCCCAATTTGCACTTCTCTATAGCAATGCGACATCTTGGGACTGAGATTGAAAATTGCAAGTTGGGGGACACGCGCCCTAAGAGCATCCAAGAAACAGCCGATTTTGGGCCTCTCTGACCCCCATCTGGAAAAAAATACGGAAAAAATATATAAAAAAGGAAGCGCATCAATCATGAAATCGAGGAGCTGTGCTTGGCACTGTGCGAGCTAGTTTCAAGCCAATCAGTGACGGAGGATGATGTAACCACAAGGTATGGTACAGCTTGCCTGCGCACATGCAAGACATACCTTGCGGCACAGAGCGAGGCCGAAGTACTGCCCAGGAGAGGTCTGGGTGGAGAAGGCTGGGCGCCGAAGTACTGTCCAGGAGAGGTCTGGGCGGAGAAGGCTGTCCCCACGCAAACTCTGTTGTTGTCTTGAGCCCCGATCAGGGAAAAGAACCAAACAAAAACACCAAACAAATCGCCGCGTCCCCCTCTGCCCTCTGGGCTACAACCGTATTACAAGCTAAACCTCATACAGGAACCATGCAAGCCGATGCAAGCGAGAAGCCACGCCAGCCGCTGCCACCAATCCGGGTCTAAGTACACATGTGCCTCCCCCACTTTTTGCTTTCCAACAAACGCTTGTTTCCCTTGGACTCATCTCCACCGCCATGTACCTTGCCTTACACACTCTAGCCATGCTCACGACCACATCATGCCTGCCCTTACGTGACGTGTTTTTTTTGCTTTTTGCGCGCAAAAAACCGCCAAACAACACCAGCACATGCATTGAGAGCCTAGGAAAACCTACAGCTGCACGTACACGTTCCGAGCTTATGCATCCTGCCTCACCCCTTCCCTTATATGTGCAAGCCTCCGCCAGTAAAGCAGCTCACTCCAT
>Ga0306899_1000530_pt1 | contig 18822 bp, 15 predicted proteins | sample AntRauMFilla3764_FD_190407 | JGI IMG/M metagenome (GOLD analysis project Ga0306899, IMG submission 190407) | Saline lake microbial communities from Rauer Islands, Antarctica - Metagenome Filla 3 #764 (v2) (version 2) | ecosystem: Environmental > Aquatic > Non-marine Saline and Alkaline > Saline ... | reverse complement strand
GAACGTCGCGCCGACGAGCAAGGCGGCCGCGATGAGGAGTCCGATCACCTGCCAGCTCACGCCGACGACGCCGCCGATGGCGTCGTAGAGCTGGGGGACCGCGTAGACGGAGCCGACCACGGCGAGTGCGGCCGGGATGTAGAGCGTGTGGTTCGCGTCGTCGGAACGGTAGAGGGGACGCGCGAGGATGTAGAGAACAGCGGCGAGCGCGAGGAAGAACGCGAGGCCGTACTGGCCGAGGACGAAGTCGGCGAGGGAGGCGTCCTGGAGGGGCGGCTGGGCCTCACCGATGGTGCGAGCGCCGGCGCTGGCCGAGAAGCCGACGGTGTTGAGGAGGCTGCCGGTGAGCGTCGACCACAGCGAGGGGATCGCGAGCCAGACGACGGCCGCGGATGCAAGGATGAGGCCGCCGACGGCCGGCGGGTAGGTGGCAGCGTCGAGGTCGCGCGACTCCCACTGGCGGGCGAGCCACGCGAGGAAGACCGCACCGAGCGCGACGCCGAGCGGGGAGACGATCTGGAGGAGCGAGTACTCGCTCACAGCGAACCGGAACGTGTCGAGCGGGACGATCTGCATCAGTCCGGCGACGACCATCGACACCGCGCCCGCGAAGGCGACGGGTTCCGGGCTCTTCCCGTGGGACACGTCACTGGTGATCTTGATCGCGAGGAAGACCCCGGTGAATCCGACCACGAGGGCTCCGGGCTGCCACGTCCACATGTAGAGACCGAGCGCGACGCCCGCGGCGGCCGCGTACGCGGCGGGACGCTTGAGTGCGGCCCAGTCGCGGTCGACGACGAGCTCCCAGACGGGTGCCTCGCGCTCGGCGACCGCGACGGCGACGAGGAACGCGAGGATGGCGAGACTCTGGAAGAGCACCTCGGCCGCGCTGTGGTCCGGGAAGCCGACGAGACTATAGCTGAAGAAGGTCCCCGGCAGGAGCGCGAGGACGACGACCGCGGCGAGGGCCGCGAAGCGGTCGACGAACCGACGTGCGATGAAGTACGTCGGGATCGCAACGAGCGCGCCGGCGATGGGGGCCATGATGAGCATGACCTCCTCGGCGCTGCCCATGATCGGGCGAGCGATCCAGATGCCGACCGCCATGATGTGGTCCCAGAGGGTCCCAAACTGGCCGGCCTGGTTCCCGAGCGGGAACCCGGTCCAGACGTCGAAGGGCATCCGATTCGGGTAGTTCTCCATGATGTACATCGTCTCGCGGAAGTGGTACCACGGGTCGTTGCCGCGGAAGTACACCTCGCCGTTCTGGACGAAGTTGCCGTACGATTGCAGTCGCGTCCAGAGCATGAACGCGAAGACGCCGAGAAGCACCGGGACGTGGTACCACCGCTTGAGCAGATCGGAGGGGGACCGGTCCGATCCGTCCGGCGGATCGTTCGAGTCGCTCATTACGTGAAAACGACTGGCAAAACGCGCATAAGGCTTGTGATAAAGCGAGCGACCGGAGGCGGAAGGTCTAAGCGCTCCGGTCGGGGAGTATGCCCTCGTGAAGGTCTCGGTCGTCGTCTGTACGTACACGCTCGACATGTACGAGCACTTCCGCGAGGCCGCCGACAGCGTCCTCGCGCAGACGCACGACGACGTCGAGCTCGTCGTGGTCGTCGACGGAACGCCCGAGGTGTACGAGCAGGTCGTCGACGACTACGGCGACCGCGAGGACGTGGTCATCGAGTGCAACGACGAGAACGTGGGGTTGTTGGAGAGTCGGAACCGGGGTGCAGCAATCGCGTCCGGTGACGTGGTCGCGTTTATCGACGACGACGCGATCGCCGACGAGGCGTGGGTCGAGCGGCTGGTCCGCGCCTATGAAGAGGAGGACGCGATCGCGGCCGGCGGGAAGATGACGCCCGCGTGGGTCGCCGGCAAGCCGTCGTTTCTCCCCGAGGAGTTCTACTGGCTGATCGGCGTGACGCATCGCGGATTCGCGGACGGGCCGGGCGAGGTGCGGAACACGTTCGGATCGAACATCTCGTTCCGGGCGGACGTGTTCGCAGAGTTGGGCGGGTTCGACGTCGACATCGGCGGGCGGAAGGGCGACAAGAACCTGCAGGGTGGAGAGACGGAGCTGTGCGCGCGGATGCGAGAGCGATACGGACAGGGGGTGTGGTACGATCCCGACGCGGAGGTAGCCCACAAGGTGTTCGAGTACCGGACGGAGTTCCGGTGGTTGGTCGATCGGGCGTTCTGGCAGGGGTACTCGAAGCGGGCGATGGAGTCGTTCGTTGAGGATGAGGGTGGTGAGGAAGGGGCGTTTCTCGGAGCGTTGGTGACCGAATTTATCCCGACGCGTACGCTCAAATTGGTCCGAAATTCCTCATTGGCTAAGGCGTCACAACTCGTATCACTGTTTCTGTTCACCGCTGCAGTCGGATCCGGATACGTCTACGGGATCTGGGACTGGGATGACGACACACTTTTTCGATGACCCGCCTTTGGCGTCGGTATGAATACGTCGGCCGGCGACGAGACTATCGAGTTCGGGGAGCTCGATATCGCGATCGCCCACTGGCACGTCAACGCGTGGGGCGGTGCCGAGTACCTCGTCACGAAGCTCGCGGAAGCCGTCGACGTGGATCACGTATACACGCTCGGTGAGCCCGATCCGGACGATCCCAACCCGTACGGGTCAGTGACGTTCGAAGACGTGACCCCGCGTCTCGACTACTCGGTCGTTCGTCGATTCCAGCGACACGCCGGCCGGGTCTTCGAGTACTCCCAGTGGGAGGACGTGGACTGGAGAGAGTTCGGAGATCCGGACGTGTTGATCACTTCGGGAGCGACGACACGGGCGGTCATCACGCCCGACGACACGCTTCACGTGAACTACTGTCACTCGCCGCCCAGATGGTTCTACGACCTCTATCACGATCGTAAAAATTCGGTATTCGGAGCCCTCACTCGACCGATGATTCGGTACCTTCGAACGCGGGACATGGCGATCGATCCCCGCGTCGATCACTACCTCGTCAACAGCCCGATCATCGAGCGTCGCCTCTGGAAGTACTACAAGCGCGATTCGGAGGTACTGTATCCTCCCGTCGAGTTGGATCGGTACTACAACGACGGCGATCACGAGTTCTACCTTCATCTGGGTCGTCTTGACGAAGAGAAGGGCGTTCCCGAGGTCGTCGCGGCGTTCGAGGAGCTGGACGAACAGCTGGTGATGGCCGGTGGAGCTGGGGATGTCGACGACTCGGTTATGGATCGGATCGAGCGCGCTGAGAACATCGAGTGGAAGGGGTTCGTCGACGAAGACGAGAAGCTCGAACTTCTGGCACGCTGTTCCGCGGTCGTGTTCAACGGGCGAAACGAAGACTTCGGGATCGTTCCGATAGAGGCGAACGCGAGCGGAAAGCCGGTGCTGTCTCGGGACGACGGATTTCCGGGACTCTTCGTCCATGAGGAGAACGGCTACCTTCACGATGGGACTGCAGGTGGTATTCAGCAGATTATTGATCGGGTGCGCGAAGGAGATCTGGCGGTCGATCCGGACGAACACGTCTCACGCTTTTCTTTCGAGGCGTTCTCAGAGAGGATTCTGGAGGTTATCGTGGGTTCGCACACTGACTTCCAGCGTCGTGTCCGCCAGTAACAAATACTCTTCCCGAGTAGCGGAGAACGATTGAACGATGACGGAGACGATCGTCCTCGGCCTCGACGGAGCGAATTGGGACCTGTTAGAGCCGTGGCTGGAAGACGGTGACCTTCCGAACATCCAATCCCTCCGAGAAGAGGGGACGTGGAGCGACATGGAGAGCTGTCCACCACCAGTCACATGTCCGAACTGGCGGTGTTACTCGACAGGGAAGAACCCCGGAAAGCTCGGGGTCTTCTGGTGGGAGAAGATCGACACTGAAGAGCGAACGCTCACGACGCCAACATCTCGCTCTTTTAAATCGAGCAACTACTGGGACTACCTGAACGACGCCGGGAAGACTGTCGGAATCATGAATCTCCCGATGTCGTATCCGCCGTTCGAGGTAGACGGCTGGATGGTGGCCGGGGGGCCCGGCAGCGAGCAGGAAGACTACACGCATCCGAGTACGATCGAAGATGAACTTGAGGCGCGTGACTATCGGCTTCATCCCGAAATTCCGGTTACATCGAACGAAGACCATGAGGCTGCGTCCGCCATCGTGGACCTGATCGACGATCGGTTCGACACCTTCCGCGAACTTCTCGCGGACCGTCCCGTGGACGTGGCCCACCTAACGGTGTTTTACGTCAACGTCCTCCAGCACTTCTTCTGGCGTGACGACGTGACGAAGCGAGCGTGGAAGGTCATCGACGAGCACATCGGTGAGGTCCGCGACGCGTACCCCGACGCGACGCTCTACTTGATGTCCGATCACGGCTGTACCGATGTGGACACGGTGTTCCACGCCAACAGCTGGCTGGAACAGGAGGGATATCTCGTCACGGAGACGGGTGCGTCGGACACGTTCTCGAAGGTCGGGATCAACAAGAAGCGCGTCTCACAGCTCGCACACCGACTCGGAGTACACGGACTCGTCACGTCGCTCACGCCGAATTCGGTCAAGGACGCCGTCCCCGAGGACGAAGAGGGGTTCAAACGCGAGCAGAAGCTCGAAAAAGTTGACTGGGAGCGCAGCGACGCTATCGCGAGCGGACAGGGGCTGATATACCTGATCGACGACTCTCGAACCGACGATCTCGTGAGTGACCTAGAGGCGCTCAAACGCGACGGGCGACCGATCGCGAGCGCAGTCTATAGGCGCGAGGAGGCGTACAAAGGGGACTTCGTTGATGAAGCGCCGGAGATCATCTTCGATCAGAGCGAGGGCGTCCACACCAGCGGCGCGATTGGCGACAACCCGGTGTTCTCGGACGCAGGTAAGTGGAAAGCGGAGAATGTTCGAACCGGTCTGTTCCTCGCATCTGGGATAGATACGACCGACGAATCGCTCGACGACGAGCTGTCGATCACGGACGTGGCACCGACGCTTCTCCACCAGCTCGGCGTCGCTGTGCCGACCGACATGGACGGCGAGCCGCAGTTGACGGGCGACAGATCGATCGAGTTGCGTGAGCCGATCCCGTTCGCGTCGATCGACGCCACCGCCGACGACGAGGTTGCGGCACGTCTGGAGGACCTCGGGTACCTCGAATGACGGTCTGTCTCACCGGCGATGTTCACCATATGTCCTTGGAGACTCGGGACCAGGAGTACATGGATCGGACAGAGGTGGAGGCGGCGATCGAGTACGCCGAGGTCGCTGCTGAGTACGACGTACCCGTGACGCTGTTCGTGACCGGGAAGGCGGCCGAAGAGGAACCGGAGCGAGTGAAGCGACTCGCGGTCATGGAGAACGTCGAGATCGGCGGGCACAACTACTGGGCGTTCGACACGCTAATTCACAAGGGGTGGCGGGGAGTCACTGGCTCGTGGAACGGTCCGCGTCCGTTTCAGCGCTGGGAGATCCGAAAGACCATCGAGACGTTCGAAGAGCTCGGGATCGAGATCACGTCGTGGCGCGATCACGCGTATCGACACGACAGGCACACGGCGGCGTTGCTGTCGGAGGCGGGTATCACGCATTTTTCCGACGCGGTGGAACCGGACGGAGAGGTTCGAGAGGAGGACGGATTGACTGTGGTTCCGATAAACACGCCGCCCGATCACGAGCACGTGTATCACGCGTTTCGGACGCCGGAATTCGTGGCAGAGAATGATTTTGAGGGGCCGTTCGGGGAGGATTCCGTGGAGGTGGAAGAGTGGGTGGAGTGGGTGCTAGGGCGGGTGTCCGAGCAGGATGGTGTGACAACCATACTCGCTCACCCGGCGTGTATGTGGTTGGCAGACGATTTTAGAGGGTTTGAATCAGTGTGTAGAAGAATATATAAATATATACTCATAAAAATTAAAAATTTAAGCTGAGCAGACAGGCCGTCTGGTAATATATCTCATATCTTTGCTCACACTGGGGAAATTCGAGCCAACCCGAATGTTAGATAGATACTACACTTGTCTTTTGGGCCCAATTAGAAATCCAGGATTAGTCTCTTGGTTAATAGTCTTCAATTCTTCAAATGTGTGTCCATTTGATTCTAACAACGATTTAAATCGATCTCGAGTTATATTCTCCCTAGATATATGTAGCTCCACAATTCCTTTCACTGATTCAATCTGGCTGGAATTGAATATATCCTTGAGGATATTCATTTCTTCCCCTTCGGCATCAATTTTAACCCAAGGATGTTGGAATCCCTCTGTGGAACATAGTTCACTAATTGATACCGAGTTAATAGTTGTTTTTTTGTAATCATTATGTTTAGAGGTTGGATTAACAGTATGACTCACGCTTCCCTTTTTTCTGCGATTAACAAAGAAGTCTACCGACCCTGATTCGTCAGAAACCACACTCTGACGGGTTTGAACCCGATCTCTATCAAATCCATTCAAATCCAAATTTTTATTTAATATTTTGTGATTATGTTCATCTGGCTCAAATGAATAAACGGGTATAGAGCGGTTGAGTCCCGCTAGAATTACAGAATAGACGCCAAAGTAGGCCCCAATATCAATTATTACATCTCTATCTTGATCTACATGAAGCACTTCAAGCGGGACGCCCTCATGGGCGATTTTTCCCTCACTTATCATGTTCTTTGCTTTTCTCAATGAAACGCGGTCCCAATAGCCAAATTGAAATGTGCTTTCACCATAGGTGATTTTGAACTTATTACTTCCCCTGTACTTTTGCACCCGCAGAAAGATCGGTATAATTGAACTCCTTACCCACCTTGGTAGTTTTTCACCGAGATCAAGTATGTATCTCATTAGATAGCCTATTCGCGGTGTAGGAATAAATATTTCTGACACAATATTGCTATAACACTTGAACAATTTCAACGAAACAATAATACCGCAGGAAACACTCCCTGCTACCAACCTCCCAAGAACTTATGAAAATTATAGCAGTCTCAAGACACCGTGAACAAAAAATACTTGACCCGCTTAAAGAATCAGATATTGATTACGCGTGTGTCACGAGTAATAAAAATAATCTAATTAGAGAAAATGTAGAGGTGTTCTTTGAAATAAGAAGACATCTCCGAAGTGGGAACTTCGATTTGATCCTAACTGATCACGCCGATATCTCCGGATTTATAACTGCATTACTCTCCCTTCGGTATCAGGTTCCATTAGTTGTTCGCCTCGGTGGAGAAGTCTGGAAAATAAATAATGATAAAATTGAGGAGGCGAAGCGAGATCAGGATGCACCTAAATACGTGTTTTTAAACGTTCTGAGACACATGAATAAATTTATATTCAATCAAGCAGATGGTTTTCTTACTGTATCTGACAATCTCCGTGAAGAAGTCATCTCTAAATTCAACATAAGTAGAATAAAAGCTCAAACAATTAATGTCCCTATCACTAATCAATTCGCTCAGGAGTTGAATCCCACCATCATACGTGATAAATATAACATAAGAGAGGACAACATAATTATCACCGTCACAAATCTCAGGTTTGGTGACAAATATTGTGGGGTTTCTGAAATAGTATCAGAAATATCTAGTTATCTAGCAGATAATAAAGATACTGCATGGGTCATTGCAGGAGGGGGGTACTACCAGAGCAAACTCAAAGAAGATATCGATCGAATTGTAGATGACGAGAATATACGTGAAAGAGTATACACCCTTGGCCACGTTGATGAAATAAAGAATGTATATTCAATAGGCGACGTGTTTGTGTATAATTCCTATCTAGATGGATATCCAAATGTCATATTAGAATCTCAAATGGCAGGTGTTCCAGTAGTTACAACTGACCAGGAAGGTATGAGCGAACAGATTGATGATTTCGAAACCGGCTTGTTTTTCTCTCCAAATAATCCAAATAATTTGAACGGGAAAATAAGTACGTTACTTGACAATCCGGAAGTGAGGGAGAAGATGTTGAAGCAGGCTCGCCAAAAAGTTCAGAAAGATAATAGTCCGTCACATATCGCAGAACAGTTGGAAGAAGCGTTATCGAGGATTATTCCGTAATATTGAATCGTGGACGCACTCTCTACACAGACAATCCCAGAATTACAGTCATGAATAATGTTCTTGTAGTCTCAGTTGATAGCCTCCGATACGATCGAGTAGCCAATGAGAACAGTAATGTAGAATTTGGATTTCATCCAGGTTCAGATCAATCGAAGTGTGTTTTCAGTGAAGCTATTGCCAACGGATCTGCGACAGCCTCAAGTTTTCCATCTATATTGACGAGTACTCTGCCGTTGATGTATGGCGGATACGGCTATCTGAACGAGGGGCGTCCTTTCATTGCCGAGACACTCAAAGAAGTGGGTTTCAATACCGTTGGATTTCACTCTAATCCTCACTTAGGAGCCAAGCAGAATTACGACAGCGGGTTTCAGATTTTTAATGACTCGGCAGAGGGGTCCGATTCGGTCGCCACGATAAAGGATCGCGTCGAGCGCCGCCTTGATCCCGATTCTACCATTTATAGCCTCCTCCGACGGATCTGGCACTACTTTACACTCACTACGGACTCCTCCGCGTATGCCAAGGCACCAACAATCACCCAGAACGCGCTCAACTGGTTCGACGACACGTGGGACGGCGAGGAGCCCTTCTTCATGTGGCTCCACTACATGGACGTTCACTACCCCTTCCAACCGCCCGAGCGGTTCCTTGAGGAACTCGATATCGATCCCCTCCCGAAGCGCCGCGTTGCGGAACTCAACGGCAAGATGCAGGAGAATCCTGAGGAACTCACCAAGGAGGACGTTGACGACCTGCTCAAGCTCTACGACGGTGAGATACGCTTCACGGACCATTACATCGGGAAGGTGCTCAACGAGCTAGAAGAGCGAGACATCCTCGACGAGACGATCGTCGTCATCACCGCCGACCACGGCGAGGCGTTCGGCGAGCACGGCCGGTTCGGCCACCACCCGTACCTCTACGACGAACTCCTCCGAGTGCCACTCATCGTTCACGCACCGGGCCTGGAGTCACGAACAGTAGACCAACAGGTGTCGCTGCTCGATCTCGGCCCAACGTTGTACGACCTCCTCGATATCGAGACGCCCGACGCGGTACAGGGAACGAGTTTCGCGCCGTTGCTCCGCGACGAGGAGATGGAAGAGGAAGTCGCCATCGCGACGGGCAAGAGCGGCGGCACACTGGCCTGTCGAACGTCTGAATGGAAATGCTTCTGGAAAGTTGAAGAGGATAAAATCGAGCTATATGATCTTCAGTCAGACCCTGATGAACTAGAGGATGTTAGCACTAATTATCCAGATGTAGTCTCAGAGTTCCAAGAGGTTATGCAGTTGTATCTTGACGAAGCGGAAGAGGCGGATATTGATCTTCCAGATATTAAAGAGAGTGCAGAGGTTGAACAGCGGCTTCGCGATCTCGGATACGTAGATTGACGCACTGACCTAATCAGTATCACCGGCTACAGATATCCTAACTGTTCGAGGCGCTCCTCAATACGCTCGCTACCGGCCTCACTAATCTCACCCTCCTGGATTTCTCGTCGTTCACCATCGGTTGTCGCCCAGGGCACGTTCACGAGTCCCGGATAACGTACACGCGGTGGGTGGCCACCCAGTCCCAGTCGAGATTTTAATCCTATACTATATATCTGACCATGGTCTGCCGTTACTGCAGTTTTTCCGGGGATACTCTCAATAATGTCATCCACATACGGTAGTACGTATTCCAAGTTTTGCTCGTAAGCATGCCAATACTCGTCTTCGCTCTGATACGGCTTTTCAATATCGCTTCCAATGAACGGCCCATGTGGTTGCATGAAATGGATGATGAGACGTTTGTTCGGGAACTGTTCGTATGCCTCGATAGCGGCGTCTCGAACGATCTCGGGAAGGACAACACCTGCATCGTCGTCGAAGTCGTTCTCCCAGAGCTCGAAAATTCTATGGAAGGAGTTGGAAGCGATTAGGGATGTATGAGGGTTCGCCGAGACATAGACGGTGTCATCGAACTGTTGTCCACCGAAGTTTCGTCGAGTCCACTCGCTTGAATGACTCCCCCGACTCACACGAGTAGAGTACTGGTCGTACCGGCTCAAGTCAACCACTTTCTGGAAGGTATCTGCACGGCACGCGTCGAGTACGATTAGGGTATCCCAGTCATCCTCCATCACGCGGACAGCGTCGTCGTATCCAGGGTACTTTGGGTGAAATCGGGTCGCTGTACCGATGACGTAAGGGACAAAAACGCGATTCCGCCACCAGTTCAGTGAGGTGCAATTCTTTCGGACCTCTGAGAGTGCATGCCAGATCTCACGTTTCATCGGTTGCAGATTCAAGACACACGAATAAATCCGTATTGATGTTCCCTACCGGGAGAGGAGCCTGATGAGAGGTTCCAACGGGTCAAGGTTGATTCCGTACTTTTCCTCCATCGACCGCAGAATCATAATCTCTGTCTCCGGGAGCCCGAGCGCGAGTAACACGGTTCCGCTGTATAGGACAGAAAGAACTCCGGAAACACCGACGAGCCACAAGAATGTTCCTGGAACGTTTGGAGCGACAAAAGCCACGATACCACCGAGAAACGGAATCGAAATCAACGTTGGACCAATTGCCTCCCACGAAATCGGCGTCGTATCAAGGAAGTGTCTGACTTGTAGCGCTGCGAGACTGTCCCGGAGGATGAAAGAGAGGGACGTTGCAATTGCTGCACCCACAATACCGTACCTTGGAATAAATATAATGTTTAAAATGAGATTGACAGCAGCAGCTGCAACACTATTATATGACAATATTTTCGAGTGCCCGAGAGCTTCTAGGATTGGGCCATGTACTGATAGAACGTTCTTTACGGCGAACCCGATTGCGAGAATGGTGAGTGCAACTCCACCGCTCGCATACTTTGACTGATAAATTATACTGATAAAGTCCGCAGAGAAGATACCCAGAGGAATAAGTACACAGACACTCCCGATGACAAGCCAACGGGTAACCGACCGGAAGACACGCATCACTTGATCAATATTTCCGCCGTGTTCAAGTTCACTGGCTACTGGTGCTCCTAAAAAATTAAACGCTGTCGAGAACATTCCCATAAAACTCGTTGCTGCGTACGCTACGCCGTAGATTCCAACTGCGAAACTACCCATGAAATGAAGAATTAGAAATATATCTAAACTCCTGTATATGAAGCCTGAAACACCAGTAATAGTAAATGGTAGCGAGTAACTAGATACTTCTTTCACGAGATCGATATCAAAAGAGATGATTGATGGGGGTAGTGAACGGTGTAGTAATACGAGTGCAAGCACGGCGCTCGCAACGTACGGGATTGCATACGCACTCGCCAATCCAACCTGCCCGAATCCATAACTAACCGCAAAAATGACGAGAACAACTCGGGCAACGGGATGCACGAGGTTCTTTACGTACACCCGATATAGGGACTGCTTCTCCCCTCGAATACCACCAATTGAGACGTTGAGTAACGCCGCAAACGGGATTGCGGCACCGAAGATTCGTATACTGGACGCGACACTTGAGTCACCAAACACCTCGCGAGCGATTGATGAGGCATTAAGCGTGACTGTCGCACCGAGTGCAAACGACACCACGGCCGTTACGACGACAGCTGCTGTCGCGAGCGACCGCTTCTCCTTGTCGTCAACTCTTGGTAAATACCTGGTAAGACCCGATGCTAGCCCAAGGCCACCAATGATGGACCCAATATCGAGTAGAGCGGTCCCCGTTGTGATTCCGCCAAAATCACTAACTGAGAGATATCGTGCGGCGAGTATCTGTGCGACGAGAGCGATGAACAATTCGGCGAACAGACCGATGTAGACGATGCTTGCGCCCTTGACAACGTCCCGTATCGCCTGGTCCGTATCACTCATCGCTCTAACTGTTGACAACCTTCTCCAGGAATCGTTCGTATCGCTCGTACATCGTCTGCCAGCTGTAGGATTCGACGACTGCGCGTCGACCGTCCCTGCCAAGTTGAGCCCGGTAGGTTGCGTCGTTACCCAGTTTATCGATTGCTGTCGCAAGTCGATTCGGTGCTCGCGGATCAACGAGGAGTCCTGTTTTTCCGTCTTCGACGACTTCTGGGAGGCCGCCGACTCGTGTCGCAATTACGGGAGTCGCTGTCGCCTGCGCTTCGAGGACGACCCGAGGTAGCCCCTCCGTGTGCGATGGCAGAACGAGAACATCGATACGATGGTAGATCGCCGGCACCTGCTCATACGGGACCGCGCCCAGAAACACCGCTTGCTCTCCGAACCTTCGCTCTAACCGCTTCCGCTCGGGACCGTCACCAGCGACGACGATCTGACACGCAGTTTCTACCTCGTCAAGCGCGGAAGCGAGGTCATCTAGACCCTTATACGATTGAAGTCCGCCGACGAACCCGAGACGGATTTCGTCACCTAGTGTGTCGAATTTCCTCTGGTACGCTTCGTCAAGTTCGACCGAGACGCGCTCGGGATGAAAGCGTTCTGTGTCGACGGCGTTCTTCACGTCGAACACCTGGTTGCGGTCGATTCCCAGTAGTACCAGATCGTCGGCGATAGCGTCACACACGACGAAATAGCCGTCGTGTGGAGCTTTCAAGCGAGCGATCACCGATGCACTATCTATCCGATCAAGCAGCCCGCTCCCGCCTCCTCCCGGGCTTGACCCGATATGAACGACGTGCGGAACACCCAACTTTCGGGCAGCTAAAACTCCCGGCAGGTACGTCTTTCGTGTCTTCGACACGATGACATCAACATCGGCTTCTTGTCCGACAGACATAGCACGACGGAGCGTTCGTACTGGATCAACGACGAACCGCGAGCGTGGATCGACGGAATGCTGGTACTCCTGTTCGGACTCGCTGTTCCAGTCAATAAGGTGTACATCGTGTCCCTTCTCGCGTAGGCCCTCAACGACGTTCCGGACGTGAATCTGTCCCCCCCTCACCATCGTCCCGGAGAATGTGATCGGTTCCTCGGTGAGATAGAGGATACGCATACAAGGTAGGCATTCGGTCAAGGGTAAATAAATCGCGCTTCTGGTTGAAAAGCGTTCGAGTGACGAGTTACGAGGGACTCGATCTGTTCAGTCTACTCAGACAGCAGCCTACGTACTGATTCCGCCACGCTCTCACTCGGCTCCCACCCAAGCCGCTCTCCCGCCGCCGAAATATCCACCCCGAACTCCTCAACCATCGTCTCTCCACTCCGCGGATTCTCGACCAACTTCACGTCCACGTCGATCCCGCTCTCCGCCGACGCCGCCTCGCGCACGATCTCCGCGACTTCCATTACGCTCATGTCCTCGTCGCTCGCGATCTCGTACGTCTCGGTTCCGGTCTCCCCGCGCTCCAACTGCTCCAACAGCCGTTCCGCGCTACAGACGTACGCCCGCGCCACGTCTTTCACGTGGACGAAGTTGCGCGCCTGCGTCCCGGGCTCGTAGACGGTCAGCGTCTCGCCCGCGAGCGCGCGATTCACGAAGAAGTTGATCACGGTCGGCTTCCCCACCTCCGTCCCGTCGACGACGTGCTCGCCGTACAGGTTCGACTTCAGGAAGAGGTGCGCCGGGAACGCGCCGTCGGCGAACGTCTCGATTGCGCGCTCGCCGAGCAGCTTCGTCCGTCCGTACCAGTTCAGCGGGTCGCGCGGCTGGTCGGCGGTGATCGGGAACGACTGCGGGTCGCCCAGTACCGCCATGCTGAACGGGAACGCGAGGGCGGCGCCCGTCTTCTTACAGAACCACGCCACGTTGTTCGTCCCCGTGACGTTCACCTCGTACGCGAGATCGGCGTTCTCCTCGCAGTCGTCGACCCCGCTTATCGCCGCGAGGTGACACACCACGTCCGCGCCGGCGAGCGCGTCCTCCAGCCGGTTGCGGTTCCGGATGTCGACGTGCTCGATCTCGACGTCGCCGATCGTGTCGACCTGCGCGCGGTACCCGTTGTCGATCGCGATCAGCTCCCAGTCGGGGTGCGCCTCGCGCAGCTCGACGACGACCCGACTGCCGATGTACCCGGCCGCGCCGGTGACCGCGATCGTCGGGGTCGACTCCTCGTCGTTCGGTTCCGTCGTCGCCTCGGTGTCGGTGTCGGTCTCGATGTCGGATTCGTGGTCCGTCATACGGTCACCTCGTCGCGCGCGTCCCCGCGCAGTTCGTTCGCGATGTCTCGGATCCCCTCCCGGAGCGTCCACTCCGTCTCGAAGCCGGTCTCGGCGAGCCGGTCGAAGTTCACGTGGTAGGAAGGGCCCGGCTGTTCGTCCTCTAAGTACGTCACGTCGAGGTCCCGATCGAGCTCTTCGCGGACGACCTCCGCGATCTCCGCGATCCGGTAGTTGCCGTCGTTCGACCCGACGTTGTACACGCGCTCGTCCCACGCGTCGGGCTCCAGTGCCGCGTGCTGGTACGCTCGCGCCGCGTCGCGCACGTGGATGAACGGGCGCCAGTTCGACCCGTCGCCGTACACCGTGAGCGGTCGGTCCGTCAGCCCGCGGAAGACGAAGTGGTTCACCACGAGGTTGAACCGCACGCCGGGCGACCAGCCGTAGTTCGTGCTCATCCGCAGGGCGGTGCCGTCGAATCCGTGTGACTCGATAGCCTCGTCGAGCAGGCGCTCGCACGCGACCTTCGACTCGGCGTAGGGATTGAGTGGATTCTGTTCCGTCTCCTCGTCGATGTCGGTGCTCGCGGCGCGCCCGTAGTTGTTACACGACGAGGCGACGACGACGTTCTCGACGTCGAACTTCCCCGCGGCCGTGAGCACGTTCTCGGTCCCGTCGCGGTTCACCGCGAACGTTTCCGCCTTCCGGTCGTGCGTCGATGCCGCGCCCGTGATCGCCGCGAGGTGGATCACGGCGTCGACGCCGCGAACCGCGTCCTCGACCGCGCCGTACTCGCGCACGTCCCCGCGCCGGAACCGCAGGTCGTCGCGGATGCTCCCGGCGAGGTTCGCGGGCGAGCCCGACGACAGCGAGTCGAGCACGACCACGTCGCCGACGCGCTCGTCCGCCAGCAGCTGCGGGATCAACGCGCTCCCGATGTAGCCGCAGCCGCCGGTGACGAGGACGCTCGTCTCGCGTCCCGACCCCTCACTCATCGGTCAACACGCCGGGCAGGAACCGGTCCTCGTGAGCCGCGATCCGGTCCTGCTCGTCGACGAGCGTTCCCAGCACGTCGCGGATCCCCTCCTCCAAGGTCTGCTGCTGTCCGCCGACCAGATCGAGGAACCGGTCGTTCTCCATCTCCATCTTGTGTTCCTCGTCCTCGTTGCGCGGGTTCTCGTAGTGTTTCACCGCGGCGTCGAGGTCGAACTCGTCGCCGACCTCGGCGATCGTCTCCGCGAGCTCGACGATGGCGACCGGGCGGGTGACCTGATTGTAGATGTCGATCCCGTCGTCGCCGGAGTGTCCCTCCTCGACGAGCCGGACGAGGCTCTCGACGGTGTCTTCGAGGCTCACCATCGGCTTGCGCTGTTCGCCCTTGCCGTAGACGGTGATCGGGTAGCCGGCGACCGCCTGCGCGCAGAAGCGGTTCACGACCGTGCCGAAGTAGTAGTCGAAGTCGAACCGCGTCGGGCTCTCGTGCGCCTGTGTCTCTTCGGTCTCCGTCCCGTACACGATCGCGGTCCGAACCTCGCTCATCGGGAACTCGAACTGCGACTCCGCGAGCCGCATGTTCGCCGCGTCGAACGACTTCGTCTGGTGGTACCAGCTCCCGCCCATCGCCGGGAACGGGACCTCGTCGCTGCCGTCTTTCCGCTCGACCTCCAGCCCGCCCTCCGGGATCGGGAAGTGCGGGGCGCCGTAGATGCCCGTCGTCGTCGTCTCGATGAAGTGCGTGTCGTCGAGCCCGCACTCGGCGAGCCCGTGGAGCAGGTTGAGGTTCATCGAGACGTTGTTCCGCTGGGTGTACAGCGCGCGCTCGCCGTTGATCGACGAGTAGGGCGCGCTCGGCTGCGCGGCCGCGTGCAGCACGGTGTCCGGCTCGTACGTCTCCAACAGCTGGAGTACGAAGTCGCGGTCGGCCAGGTCGCCTTCCACGAGACTCAGGTTCTCCACCGCGTCGAATCGCTCCTCGGGGCTCTCGACCCGCGTCGCGGAGACGCTCCCCGACTCGGCGACCCAACTGCGTCGCGCGAAGTTGTCGACGCAGACGATCCGTTCGTCGAGCCGGTCTGCCAGTCGAAGCGCGGTCGGCCATCCGAGGTACCCGTCTGCACCGGTGAGTAGGACAGTCATCGTTACTCGGACATCGAGTAACTTAGACTAAAGGCTTTCTGGTTAGCGCGCGAGACGGTGCACGGGTCGGAACGCGTCGAGCTACTGCGTTCCGGATCGGCTCTCGTGTCGCCAAAGGAGATCGAAGTACTGCCAGAGTCCGGCCACGAACGACGGGTTCTCCGTGACCGCTGCCTGGCGGTGGTGGTTCGGGATCTCCTCCTGTTCGACCATCAGGAGGCCCTGCCCACTGTCGTACTCGAGACTCGGGTCGATGAAGGTTCCCCGCCACGGGAGCACCCGATCGCTGATACGCACGGACACGGACGGGAATTCTGCTCCAAGGAGACCTCGGATCTCGTCTTGGCGGCGCTTGTTCTTCTCCGAGAGGTGTTCGGGTGCGAGCAGCAGCGCATCGACATCGACGCCGTGCTCGATGGCGTCCCGCATCGCCGGTCGCACGGCGTCGATGTATCCGAAACTCTTCGTGAGGACGTACACGGACTCCTCGGCCTCGCGAAAGAGACGACGCGTCTCGCGTTCGCTCGGTTCGCCGACGTCGACGACGTGGAACAGGTCTTCGGTCGGGCTGAGATCGTCGACGCCTCTGTCTCGAACTGGTGTGTACGCGTCCACGAACGACTCTTCGACTGCTTCGACGTCCTCGCGAAATCGCTCGTAGGCGTGCCGCCTGTTCGCGACGGCGCGCTCTGCGATCTCGGACGGGTCGTGCGGCTGATACCGCTTCGGACGGCCCGGGATGATCTTCACGTATCCCCCCTCTGACAGCGAATCGAGCACCCCATAGATTCTGGCTTTCGGGATACCGGTCGCCTCGGCGAGATCGGGTGCAGTCGTCCGACCCAATAGTAGCAACTCCTCCAGTGCGGCGGCTTCGTACTCCGTGAGATCGAGCAGCGAAAGGAAATCGTCGCCGGAATCGGACATGCCCCTCCGTCGTCGTCGCCCCCGTAAGTACGTACTGGTGGTGCCGGAACAGTTATGTTGTGTCGTTCTATAGAGTTACTCAGAATATGAGTAACCAAGTGCCCTCCGACAAAGACGACGCTCATCTCACAGACGTTCCCGACGGGGCGGGCTGTACGGAGATCTGGGAACACCTCTCGGACGGACGTGACGAAGAACGTCCGGGAGACGACAACCCTCGTAAGGATACCGGCGGCGTCTAAGACCGCGACTAAGGCTGTTGAGATCGCCGAAGTCATCGAGAAACCCGATGATCTGCGAGCAACCTCGCGACAATCGGACCCTACAGGCTTACGCTTGGGATCTTCCACGCGTCCCACCTCGTTCAGCCCTCTGATCGTCGTTCACCCCTCTGATCGCCGTTCACCCCTCTGATCGCGACGAGTGTGAACTCCCCGATGCGGCCGGCCCTCTCATCCAATCCGATCGCACCGAGGAACGACTGGACGAACTAGCGGGTGAGACCGACGAAGCCGTGGTCGACGATTGATTGGTTGATCGCTGAACCGAGACGCACCCCTCATTTCGTCTGTTGTCCGCGCTGGTAACCAACGGTCAAAGCACGTCGGGCTCACACCCCTCGTTTCGTCTGTTCTCTCAGCAGACCGATGGGGACGCCACGATGAGCTATCGGCCACACCCCTCGTTTCGTCTGTTCTGTGCCACACATTCCGAGTACCGATCTCTGATCGGCCGCAGCGACAAAACAAGCGAAACAAAGTAAACAGACGAACGCCACTTTTAAGTTAGTAAATAGTGTTACTCAGAATATCAACGATGTCTGAAGATCTCTTTGCGGAGATGACTGAAACGCTCTTTGAGGACAAATCTATTCTCTCGGAAGAGTACCGTCCGGACGTTATTGTCGAGCGGGATGACGAGATCGACGCGTATCGATCGGCGTTAAAAGACGTTCTCTTCGGCCGAAATCCCGCAAACGTGTTTATTTACGGAAAAACGGGTGTTGGAAAGACGGCCGTTACAGAGCACATGATGAGTGCCCTCCAAACGGAAGTGGAACGGCGCGACGCAGCCGAGGAACTCCATGTTCACTTCCGGAACTGCAACGACGACAGCGTCTACAGAACGGTTCGATCGCTGATAAATAGTATCCGCGGAGATGAGGGAGAAACGTTTCCGGAAACCGGCCTCTCGACGTCGCACGCTCTCGAAACCTTGTACGAGGAAATGGAGGAACTCGGTGGCACATTTCTGTTCATTCTCGACGAAATCGACCACCTGTCTGACCCTGATACACTACTGTACGAACTCCCGCGCGCACGAGCGAACGGGCATCTCGACGCTGCCCGAGTTGGTGTGATCGGGATCAGCAACAACTACACGTTCCGCTCGTCGCTGAGCCCGAAAGTCAAAGACACGCTGATGGAGAAGGAACTGGCCTTTTCGCCGTACGACGCAGACGAACTTCAGTCGATCCTCACTGCCAGAGCCGAGAAGGCGCTCGTTGACGGTGCATCAGAAGACTCTGCGATCAGACTCGCAGCCGCGAAGGCCGCGAAAGACACCGGAAGCGCACGGCAGGCGATAGACCTCCTTCGCGAGGGCGGTGATGTCGCTGAAGAACAGGGAGCGAC
>Ga0306899_1000529_pt1 | contig 18827 bp, 20 predicted proteins | sample AntRauMFilla3764_FD_190407 | JGI IMG/M metagenome (GOLD analysis project Ga0306899, IMG submission 190407) | Saline lake microbial communities from Rauer Islands, Antarctica - Metagenome Filla 3 #764 (v2) (version 2) | ecosystem: Environmental > Aquatic > Non-marine Saline and Alkaline > Saline ... | reverse complement strand
CGGCCAGGCCTCCTGGTCATGGCGCACAGCGGGCCAGCGTGCGGGCGTGGGGGGAGTGTGGAGGGAGTGTGCTTGCCACATGCGTGGCTGCTGCTGCTGCTGCTGCTGCTGCTTGGCTTGAAGGGGCGGAGGCGCTGCTAGAGGGCGTGAGATGATGGCGCTGTCGGAGGGCGAGGGGGGTTGGTGGCGGAACACAGGCCCATCAGGCCCGACAGAAATTGGAAGGCCAGGGCGAGTGCTCCCCTGGCTCAATTGAGCTAGGCCCAATTATATTTTTTATAGTAATTATGATCGAAGGAACCTTTGCTTATGGCTTTCACAAGAAGTCAACATGCAATGTTGTGGCGTTCTGTTATCATGATTGAAGTGGTTTGGTGCTTGCATCCTGGGAGAATGTGTAAACCACTGTCAGGTTAACAACGTTGTTGGCAGAGGGGACATTGCGAGGCTTCGAAGATTCCAAAGGACGGACTGCACTTTTTTGATTGAAGAGAGTTCAACTCACAGGAAGTTCCTGTGCGGTAGCTGAAGATGGATGTCTCGTTTGAAAAGGGATGCTTGACAAAGTCCAGAAGGCGTTGCTGATGTTTTGTTAACTATGGGGAGCAGGTTCCTGTAATAAGAGTAGTGACCTGTCTGTGCATTAGCATTGCTAAGTTTGTGTATCAAGTGAATGTGTTTTTAAAGCATCCTGGAGGTTTGAGAAGTGTTCAAGCCTAGGGGCAGGTGGGTTTGGGGGGCAGTATACTGAGTCTGTTTCTAGGCACCATTGTCGCTATTATCTATATGTGTTACCGAATTATATTAATAAAAGTCTTGCACAGGCATTTACCCTTGAACTACTAGAGCCTGGCACACGTCGTGATGGCACCTATGGCTACCAACAACTGCGACCTTCAGCACACAAGAGGCACGCGTTAATCTCTCTGTTACACTCGTCAGCCCTAAAACGCTCTTGATGAACATGCAAAGCAACTAGCACCGGAACCCTCAAAAACAACAAGTACTGTGACCCTGAGGCGGAAAGTTGATTGGCGTCAGAGTATATTCAAGCTACGTAATTAGCCTTCAACATTTAGCACAGGACATCACACTCAATACATACATACATCCCTCATAATCTTACATACCGGTAAGAAGTTGTGGTTCCTCCCTCCTTAAGTTCACACACAACTACCATGTGACCTTTGTATACGCATGTACACGTGTGCATACGCGCCAGGCACATAAACACAACCCCCTGCATGCAGCCCAAGCTTTGAATCACCCTCTCTTAATTCTTCCTCTGCCTGACACTTTTTTGGTCCCTCTTCTCACTCTCACACTCTCACACTCTCTACCAAGCACAAGCTCTCATACCCACTTAGTCGTATCCACCCTATCCCCCACACCTACTGGTGGTATTTCACCCTGCTGCGTCCCACCACCTTACACTCTTTCACACACATTCTATAGCTTCCGCTACCAACGCAGCAGGGACTTGCATATGCAAGCCATGCATGGCCAGGACAGCACACACAAGAACAGGGAGGCAGGCTCCAGCTACAGCTTAGCCATCATAGCGGGGGACATGCCTCCTTTGCTCAGGGGCTGCTCCTCAGCCACGCCTGTGCAAGTGAAGAGGCACATGCAGCGTGTGTGTGTATGTGTATGTGTGTGTGTGTGTGACATGCCTCCTATGCTCAGGGGCTCCTTCGCCACGCCTGTGCAAGTGAAGAGGCACATGCAGTGTGTGTGTGTATGTGTGTATATGTGTGTGTGCGTGTGTGTGACATGCCATTTATGCTCAGGGGCTCCTTAGCCACGCCTGAGCAAGTGAAAAGGCACATGCATGTGTGTGTGTGTATGTGTGTGTGTGACATGCCTCCTATGCTCAGGGGCTCCTTAGCCACGCCTGAGCAAGTGAAAAGGCACATGCAGCGTGTGTGAGACAGTATCTGTGTGACATGCCTCCTATGCTCAGGGGCTCCTCAGCCACGTCTGTGCAGTGGAAAGGCACATGTAACGTATATGTTTAGGTTGTGTGTGTGTGTGAATGTGGTAGGCTGCAGGAGTACTTGGTGCCTTTGAGCGAGTGGAGGGAGACAGCTGCCTCTGTCTATGTAGAGCGCAGCAGGACTGCTTGCTCTAGTGAGAGCAAAGAGTATGTTATTGACTTAAGTTATTATTATGTTATGTTATTGACTGAAAGGGCAGAGACACCCAACTAGGGGGAAGCAAAACCACACTCTATGCATGCTGCTATTATATTTACAAAACACACAGTGCATGCCGTTCACATGATCTACCTTGCACCACACTCAGTGTATGCTGTGTGCATGGCCTACTTCACGAAACCACTCTCGGAGGTTTGACCTGGTTGCAGCACCACGCTCTGTGCACGCCACCCACATGATGCACATACTTTGATGATGATATTTGGATGATGAGGTTTGACCTGGTTGCAGCACCACGCTCAGTGCACGCCACCCACATGATGCATGCACATATTTTGATGTTCATCCTACAAGTCCCAGTCAAACCTAAGTTTTAGAATTGCATCAAGCTGAGTTGATGCGCACAGGGGGCGCACGCAGGCACCACACACACATAATATATTGAGTGAACCATACATTTATTCTGAACCTGCTTCAGGTAAAATCAAATCAACGTTAATTAAATATTAATTTAATTTGACTGGATCTTTACCTGCTTCACGCATGTAGCGCTGGAAGCGGGCAGTGATCTCTGGCAGCGTAGCGTAGCTGTTGTACAGCACCCCGCGCTTTTGGCACTCATCCTTGACGATGGCCGCAATGGCAGGGTAGTGCATGAAGCTGATGGCCGGGAACAGGTGGTGCTCAATCTGTGTGTGTGTGTGTGTGTGTGTGTGTGTGTGTGTGTGTGTGTGCGTGTGTGTGTGTGTGTGACACTGTGTCGGATTGTCAGGAAGTAAGGCAGAGTAAATGTGGCATGTGGGGGCAGGGTAGCCTCATTGTTTGCTTCATGGTAGCAGGGTAGCCTCATTGTTTGCTTGCCTGGAACAAAGTTGCACTGGTTTGCCTCCGTGTGCAGGTTGAAATTACAACAACCAAGGCTTTCAATAATAATAAATATCGTCGGACGTTTATACATGGCCATTAGTTCATACCTACATGCATGCGAGTTAGAACATCTGCGTGCGCATGCCCCCACACACATACGCACTCCCAACCACATACAAACCCATAAGTGTACGCATATGTGCAGACATAGTATACGACAGTATCTTGGCAAGTATGCACTATTTCATATGTGCACCTGTAAGTTAAGGCCGCCAGTCATGAAGTTGCCGATGACGCCTCCCCAGTTCGCAGAGGTCAGCACCTGCTGCACACCCCAGTCGCGCTGCAAGCACAAACACGCACAGGTAGCAGCAGCTTATTGAGTGCAAGCATTAGTAGAGGTCAGCACCTGCTGCAGTCGCACTGCAAGCACACACACACACACAATAGTGGCAGCTTGTTTTTTGCGAACACACCACACACACCACAGCTTATTAAATGCATGCATTAATGGAGTTAATGTAACACCTGCTGCACTCCCTAGGTTGTGTTGCAAGCACAGAGACACATTGTAACTCAAGCTCACGAGCCCAGAGCTTGCATCAGCATTTGGTCACACAATAAAAGATGAAGACCTCACACAGCCATATCACTGTAACTCCCCAGACACAAGTACCAGACTTTTTCAATCGATAAGGTACACGCACGCGCACGCGCACACACTCACAATCACATACAACAACACGCAGGCCCCACCTCAAGTGTGTGGTTGTCGTAGAGGGACTCGCGCACACACTCACAATTACACACAACAACAAACATGCAGGCCCCACCTCAAGCGCTCACAATCACATACAACAAACACGCAGGCCCCACCTCAAGTGTGTGGTTGTCGTAGAGGGACTCCCGAGTAGGTCCAGCATCAATGGGCTTAGCCTCAGGCACGTTATGGGAAACTGAAATGTGTGTGTGTGTGTGTGCGCGTGTGTGTGCTATTAATAGGACAGCTGCTTGATAACAGATTCATCGCAGCACAGTCCAAGCGCAGGACAAACACGCTGCCTCACACAAGGAAGCATGGACATGTAGACCACCACACATTCAGTAGAAGCTTTAACACACAAGGCAACAATATCCGATATACTGGTTCTCATATGGATACAGGCTCACCTGCACACGCCGCCACCAGCACAAGCAACCTCACACACATGTATGTTGCCGCACTCCTCAGCATAGACACTCAGCATAAACAGAACAAGGCAGCAGACATAAACACGCTAATTGAATGGCAGGCAGACTCACCTGCAAACGTGGCTGCCAGCACAATGGACTGCACAAACACATACGCGGCCGCGCCACAGAGCATGGACACGGGGCCGTGCAGGAAGAAGGGCAGGCCGTACACCATGCTGTAGTGCGCAATCTTGCCCAGGATCTAAAGGTACATGCGTGCATTGTATGTGTGTGAGGCAGGGTGCTGTGTGTGACGGGCAGTTTGGTAGTGGAGAGTTTAGATGTGGAAAAGCAGGTCTGAACACAGTCACACACACAGTCAAACACACACACAAAGTCACAGTCACACACACAGTTACACACACAGTCACACACACATACAGTCACACACACAGTTACACACACAGTCACACACACATACACAGTCACACACACATACACACACGCATTTAACCACCACTGTGGCTTTCTCAAAGGGGCTGGCGCCATACAGGTCTGAACACACACACACGGTCACACACATACACACACGCATCCTACCACCACCCACCACTGTGGCTTTCTCAAAGGGGCTGGCGCCGTACAGGGTGGCCCCCACCGTGCGGTTGTCAAACAGGCCCTGGATGTCCCCCATTTGAAACACCAGGTTTAGGAAGGGGAAGGTCAGCCACATGTAGCTGCAAGAGAGTGAAGGTCAGCCAAAACGTGTGAGGTCCGGAAAGGGGAAGGTGAGCCACATGCAGCTGCGGTTGTCGTGCAGATAGAGTGGGCTAGTAGGGGTCCCCCAATTGGAACACCAGGTTTAGGAAGGGGGAGGTCAGCCACATGTAGCTGCAAGAGAGTGAAGGTCAGCCAAAACATTTGAGGTTCAGGGAAAGGACGTCAGCCATGTAGCAGTGGTTGCCATGCAGATAATGAGTGAGTTAGAATGTGAATTTAGTAATATGGCGCGCCGACGCAAGATGTGATACTAAGTTGCTCAGCCACGAGTGCGCATTCACAAGCACACAGGAGATGACCAATATAAATGATGCCTGTCACAGGCATTCCAATGCACGATGCGATGCAGGAAACGTCAGGCACCGACGAAGCTGAAATGCATGCCTGTTCACAAACATTGCAGCTGATATCTGACGGACCTCCGGTCAATTTAGGAACAAAGCATGGCTGAAACAAGCAAATGCGGCTGAATAGGCATGCAAACACACACACACACACACACAGACAAGCGCGTAGTGAGGCAACGCACATGTGCTGATACTGGTGGTACCAGTAGCGCGGCTGGCGTGCGTCAAAGCGCAGGATGGGGAAGGCATTCACCACGTCCTCATCAAAGGCATCGTCATTGCAGTGGATGTGGTGGGACACCTGCAGGGCATGCATGTGTGTGAACTTGTGTACTTGTATTTGCATGTATAGGTGTGTAAGTGTACTTGTATGCATGAATAGGAACTTGTGTACCTGTATTTGCATGTATAGGTGTGTAAGTATTTGCACAAGGGTGCACAGGTGAGAGCGTGACCTGCTGCATGTTGCTTGTGCAGAACTTAAGATGTTGCTTGTGCAGAACTTAAGGTGTTGCTTGTGCGGAACTTAAGATGCGGAAACCTGGATGGATCCTGCAACCCTCCAGCACTTTCTTTTTAATTTATCAGTGTGTCAGCACAACTATCACTTGTAAAAATTGGGCTGGTTCCTTGACAATAATGATCGTGTAAAGGAAGCATACCACACACAGGCACACAGGCGCCATTGCCGTCATGATCGCAGCCTCTCATTAAAGCATGCACACATGTGACAAAGTGCGCAACCCTACCTCACATGTGACACAATGCACAACCCTACCTCACATGTGACACAATGCACAACCCTACCTCAACCCACGAGCACGCCCACATCCCTACTCACACCCACACCCACACCCCTACTCAGATCCCATTGCATGCAAATGATGTGATTGGCTGTGAGAGTGAGGAGCCAGACACCTACGTACGTGATGGATGAGCCGCATGCACACACACGCACGTGTGGTGGCAATAACGCTACTTGAGCAATGAGCTCCGCACACCCACACTCAAGGGAAGGGTCACTCTCGTGTGTACACCCATGCCCCTGCTCCTTAAAGCACCCCACCCCCTGTGTACATACATACATACATACATACATACATACAAACACATACATACACATACCTGGTGGTGGTAGCGCCACATGAGGGATGAGCCGCCCGTGAGGTCATCCGTCAGGCCCATGAGCTGGTTCACCCACGGCTTAGTGCTCATAGCCCCATGGTTGCCGCAGTGCTGGATGGTCAGGCCTGTAGCCACACACAATAATGATGTGACAGCATAGTTGCATCATCATCAGTCAGGCCCATGAGCTGGTTCACCCAGGCTTGAGGATGGTTAGGCCTGCAGACACACGCAGGGCAACGTTTACTTCAGGGTGACTGTCCTGGTACCTAAGCTGTGCCCAGGATGACAAAGAGCCTCTTTTCCTAAAAGAGGCACTTTAAGTAGGTCCTTTCTCTAACATTGAGCAGCGAGAACAACCGACTTGACTTCAGAGAGGAGCTGCTTTGTTTGCAGTTTTTAATTCAGGAAATTAGGTTAGGGGAGGACAACGAGCGCTTATCTTGCCCCTGCCAGACTATGCAATGCCCACACGCAACTTACAGCAACTCTGAAGCAAAACAAGCAGCCCATGGCCCTGCCAGACTAACAGTGCCCCCACACAAACAACAGCGACATCCGTCAGCACGTGTGAGGAAGGAATCAATGCATCAAAGTCCAGCACACACCGATCCATGCTCCTGCCAGAGCACTACCTAAGCACTGCCCCCTCCCAACTGATAGCTACACTCAACAGATTCAGCTTTCAGGTGACAATCTAAGCACAGTGCAGCACGCACCGATCCACGCTCCTGCCAGAGCACTACCTAAGCCGTGCCCCCTCCCAACTGATAGCTACACCCAACAGATTCAGCTTTCAGGTGACAATCTAAGCACAGTGCAGCACGCACCGATCCACGCTCCTGCCAGAGCACTACCCAAGCACTGCCCCCTCCCAACTGATAGCTACACCCAACACATTCAGCTTTCAGGTGACAATCTAAGCACAGTGCAGCACGCACCGATCCACGCTCCTGCCAGACTCAGCAGTGCCCCTACACAATCAGCAGCAGCGTCTGTCAGTACGTATGAGGAAGCAATTAATTCACAGTGCAGCACGCACCGATCCATGCTCCTGCCAACCCTAGCAGAGCTCCTGTGACCACATTGGTGTCAAATGCGTAGAGCACATACGCCAGCGCGGAGTAGCCAATGACCTGTGCATAGGGCAATGCAGCACGTTTGTGAGTAGGTGGGTGTGGTAACTGGCTGTGGCATCTTGTGACCACGTTGGTGTCCAATACGTAGAGCACATAGGCCACATATTGTCGAGTAGCCAATGCCCTGTGCACAGGGCAGTGGGTGCAGCACGTTTGTGTGCAGGTGGGTGTAGTTACTGGCTGTCTATTATGTAATTATTTCAAGTAACATCATGTCACCAACAGGGAGATAAGCAGACAGAGGCAGAACCAGCATACAAGCCAGGGCATTTTAATGATGAAAAAACATTTTACGCGCCAACTGAGACAAAAGCCAGCAGCAGTCCACATATTGTTGAGCCTCTTATTGCGCGCATGCAACACACCAGTGGGGAGCACCAGGCACAAACAGCACATCACAAAACGCATGCAACACACCAGTGGGGAGCACCAGGCACAAGCAGCACATCACAAAACGCATGCAACACACCAGTGGGGAGCACCAGGCACACAAAGGGTGCAACCCCAGTGAGAAGCACACAACGCACCACTAGCGCTGCCCCTTCGCTGCCCACACGATGCTGCCCCTTTGCCTCTCCACCCTTGAACACCTCCCGCTTTACACGCTCCCGCACAGTATTGTAGAACTGAGAATGAAAAAACGGGTGAGAGTTGAGCGAACTTGTATCGAACAATTGTAGAGAAAGAATGGTTCGGCATGAGGGTGAGTGAGATCGAATTGAATGCCTCCTACTTCACGCGTTTCTGCACGGTGTTGTAAAACTGAGTGAGTGAATGGGCGAGCATGAGAAATGAGTTAACTTAAATGGAACACCTCCTACTTCATGCCCTCCGGCAGTGCTGTAGGACTGAGTGGATGGGTGAGCATGATGCTGAGTGAGCCGGATTGAGTGGTGTGGGGTAAGCGCGCAATGAGGAATCAGTTGCTGTTCAAAGACAGCACCAACAGAACAAGACACATAACTTATATCTTGATGGAACAACATGGAACAGAAGGGACAACCATGGCTTTCAAGAGCTGACTAGTGTGATGTACACTGATGGTGCACTGAATGATAGGCTGATTAGCACGTCATGAGTGAACGCTTATGACCCACGTTGATTCAAAAGTGTACAGTCAGGGCTTGCATCAGCACACACGTAATAGCTCTTCCACCTTGTCCCTTTGGGGATTGAAGGAAGAGAGCGCAACTGCGCTGCTTCAGTTTTGTATGCATTCAGAACCACTCAGAACTGTACTATAAATCCCTAGCCCACTTCATAGCCCAATGGGGAGGGTCAGAGAAGGGAAATACGAGCTGTTATACAAATCTGCTCTTAAGATTTAGCTCAACATATTGCACTTGCATCATTGGGCAAACACACCTCAGAATCATTGGGATAGGGTGACCGAGGGACTGCGTCCAAAGGGAATCCCTCCAGCACAGGTAGACGGCGCAAGTGAGCCGCTGCGGGGGCGCATTGTGTGTGTGTGTGTGTGTGTGAGCACGCTTACAAAGTTTAGAGGCAATCACTAAACACAACAACATCCACGCATTCCAAGAAGCCCCGCAACGATACTTACACTTGGTATGCAGCTTCCTTCAAGCCAATGGGTAAGGGGCATGCCCTTGATGACAGGGCGCAAAGATATCCATAACTCACATGAACACTAAATTGTTTGAGCCTTGCAGGGGCCAATGAGGTGCAGCACTTGATGATGAAATTGGTTGCATGCACATCATGCACGTCATTGGAATGGGACCTCACCTGAGACATCGGGCCGCAAGTGGTAGCTCTCAAACAAGGCCGTGCAGTCCCGACCGATGGCAAGGTTGATGAGCCAGCTGCCACCCGGGTGGCGCTCAAGGTAGGTGGTGAGGTCATACGCCACACCCCTGCAGTCCATTGGTGTGTACGTGTTACTGAATGTAACTGAGTACAGTGTGTGTGTGTGTGTGTGTGTGTGTGTGTGTGTGTGTGTGTGTGTGTGTGTGTGTGTGCGCGTGTGTGTGTTCGTGCTTGCTGCACTGGCACGAGTTCAAACAGCTCAAACACGAGTCGTGCGAGCACAGCACGCGCCTGTACACCGTCCACTTGTACTTCTGCCACTTCGGGTCCTCCCAGGGGTCACCACCTGTGCACAAGTGGTTTGACACGTTGGGTTGAGGGTAGATATTACAGGTACAAACTAAGAGCCTGCCAACTCACAGACTGAGCCAGACATCACCAAGAGCAAGGCAGGCAGAGTGGAGCCTGCTCCAATGTGAACACTCATGCTCAACACTTACCCGAAGGGATGGATGCCGCGGATTGGGCTGGTTTCTCTTGCAGCACATTTGTGGCTACCCTGCTGTGGCCACGCTGAGCTGCCTGCTGCTGCCTCATGTACAGCCTGCTGCTGCGCTTGATGCCATGGCTGGAATGCTGCTGCGTGAGAGTTGAAAAGGAGGCATCATTGGCTTGTGGCTGGGCACACATAAATAAATGGCATTGCGCCAAAGCCTTAGATGACGTGAGAGCATTTGACACAGCTGGCCCCAATCGCACACACATACCTGAGCAGCACGAGGAGGAGAGGGTTTGGTTGTGCCGGTGGGCAAAGTAGACAGCTTGTGGCACAGCATCCTTTCAAGTACCCCCACAGTCCGGCTGATTTAGTTTCCTCTAAATCGTGGAGAGGTGGTTGGTCAACTGAATCAGAATTCAAGATTATAAGTTTCAATGCAAGTTGCTATATACAGCTCATGAACATGATGATGGACCAGTGCCCACTTGAGGTGAGTAGGAGGGCAGCCAGAGCAGCAAAGGAGGGCCACCCAGTCAGCTCCCCCTACCTGTAGTTTGAGTCAGTGGATGTGAATGGTTCTTACACAATGTTGCACAGCTGTGTTTTTTGCCTAGAGATCACATCTGGGCTTGCGCGTTGTATGTGCTTGCAGGCACTAGGCATTGCCAGGTACATGCACCGCCTTGGGCTGGCCAATTTGGAGCCACATCTGCTGGCGAAAGTCTCATTGGAGCAGCTTAAAGGTGCGGAAGCGGTACAATTTGACCACATTTTGACCGGTAACGAAGCTGGTTTCCACCTCAATGTTGCAATCCCCGATACTGTGTGCCCGCAGGTGTACCCATTGGTCCCAAGAAGAAGATACTGAGTGCCATAAGCGCGGTCAATGCTGCACTCAAAAGGTGCGTGCACGCCTTCGCGCACCTGCTTGACTTCATTAAAGGCAGCCTTTATGCGTGTTGAGCTCGCATACTTGTATGGTACAAAGACCTCAAGCCTCGTTTTAGTTTATGTTAATAATTTCTTGTTCGTGAAGAAGATGAGGGGCCATGCCCACCGTGCAGTGGCATTGACTAAGGCGTAAGTAAGGGACGAATTTACGGCATCCCTGGTCTGTAGTAGTAACTTGACTTTAGAGGTATGCAGATGATACTATGAAGTACATGTAAGACGAGACCAATAATCATGCCCAGTCTGCGTCGTCCTGAAGGCCTGACCATGCCCTACTTCCCTCCATGACGCTTGCACAACTGAATGTGGCGTTACTTGGCGTTATATTTGTACGGTCCAACAATATGAAGTCCGCTCTGGGTGAGACAAAATAAAAAATCTGTACTATGCTCTGCAGTGCTGAAGCTAATCAAGCCAAGTAATGGCAAGTTACAGAATGCCTTCATCTTCTTCTCAACTTGTATGCGCTCCTATGTGCTCCATTGTCAGGCAACCGCTGCAAGAGCTGCACCCCCCCTCCGGTCTCCATAGTGTCAAAGGAGAGGCACTGCTGAGCCCTGACAGCCAATATAAGCTGCAGCAGCAGCAGCAGCAGCAACAACAACCATGGACATCTCAACATCAGGAGACAACCCCACCAGTACCGCCACTCATACATCAGAATCAGCAGCACCAGCAGCCAATGACGTCACAGCATCAGGGGGCGACCCAACCTCTGCTGCCAATCACGCCTACTCAACATCAGCCTTTAAACTCGCTGCATCAGGCAGCAACCTCGCCTGAACTTCAGCTACATCAGCACCAACACCAACAGCAGCAGCAGCGGTCATTTACATCACAGCCTCAGGCAACCCTTCCTGTTCAGCAACCTTTTAGTAAGCAGCAGCAGCAGCAGCAGCAGCAGCAGCAGCAGCAGGGAGCTACCCCACCTCCTCAACCATTTACACCTATGCACCTGTCAGCATCACTGCTTCAGGGATTGACCCCACCTGTACACCCAACCCTACATAAGTATCAGCAGCAGCAGCAGCAGCAGCAGCAGCCACCTTTGACACCCCAGCATCAGGGAATGACCCCACATGTACGGTCACTCATACCTCAGCAGCAGCAGCAGCAGCAGCAGCAGCAGTTTCTGACTCCCCAGCATCAGAGAGTGACTCCTCCTCTACAGCCATTCCGACCTCAGCAGCAGCAGCAGCACCAGAAGTTTGTGCAGCACCAGCATCAAGGCCAGCTCTTTCCCCCCCACAACCCGCCGCAATCCACATCTTCATTCACACCCCCTCCCTGCTCTACAACGCCTCCAGTACTGCACAGCTCACGCCCTGCAGGCCCTGCCCGCCCACCAGCTGCCAGCCCCGTGCCCCAAAGCACACACTCCACAGGCCCTGCCCGCCCACCAGCTGCCAGCCCCGTGCCCCAAAGCACACACTCCACAGGCCCTGCCTGCCCACCAGCTGTGAGCCCAGTGTTCCGAGGCACGCACCACAGGCCTCCCCTTGCGCATTGCAGCCACTTGCTGGGTGCAAGCCCACCTGCTCCAGAGCCTGCACCCATTCATGCAAAGCACGCCGACAGCGTGAGGGGGCGTGCAGTAGAGAGCACCCTGCTGGAGCAGCTGTATGTGGGCCCGCCAGGGAAAAGACAAAGGCAGGGAGGTGGGGCATACGGCAGCAACAACCCCTTCAATTGCTTGCCGCAGGACCAACAACAGCAGCAGCAGGGCAGGACACATGGCCTCCATTACTCCTTGCCCCCTCAACACCACACTCCTAGCATGCAGCAGCAGCAGCACAGTCATACACACGTGCAGGGCAGCACACGCAAGCGGGCTGCAGATGCAGCATCATCAGGGCAAGTGCTGCACACGCTCTCACACACAACGACCAGGGTAAGAGAGCTGCCTGCAAGAGCAGGAGCTGGGGTCACCCAAAGCAGAGACAAGCGCGCGGCAGACACGCACAGCAGTGCACACTCGAGCTTGCACCCACCCTCGCACGTTGCTGGGGCCCACGTAGCAGCAGCAGCAGCAGGTGCAGCGGGGGCAGACTGCCTGGGGCAACCATCGTCCTTGGAGCAGTGGCAGGTGCGCGCGCGTGTGTGTGCATGTGTGGTAGACAGACAGAGGGTGTCACAGGAAGAGGCGCGCCTCCAGCGTGGGCTTGCATGGTGCTAAGCTTGCGCCTGTACGTCACTCTTGCTTTTATCCCTTCCAGTGTGGCAGCCACTACCACCTAACCCGTCCCTGCCTTCTAAGATCTGACCTTGGAGTGTGCTTGTTGCAGTGCTGCCCAGCTGCCTGGTGTAAGGCACTGCTAGACCCTCACACAACACACTGCACAACCACTAAAAGTGCAAGGGCAGCAGCCAAATCAAGCACCAACCACACAGTGCATTTGTGGATTGGAGTGTCCATCTCAGTCACAGACGCCCCTGCCTTACATGCATGACACACACTGACCCTGAAACCACTGTGGTGACCTGGTGCAAGTTTGTATGGGCCCATGCAGAGTCAACAGACTGCAGGATGGTGGTGCTTGTCACCAAAGAACCACGACTTATGTCCCCTCACATCCTGTCCAAGCCCCCCACTGCACATGAAGCTGCATGGGCTGCAGACATCCACTTATTAGTGCATGCTCCTGTAAAAGTGTGGCCCCTCGTCCAAAGCAGCACAGTAATGCAACAGTAGTGGGCTGCATCATTCAACACGCTCAGCCACCATTAGATACAATCACATGTAGGTGCGCTTGAGCGGGCTGCGTGAAGAATTGGCCGCGAGTGAGGCCATGATTGCTGAGTTGCGAGGCATGGTGGCCTTTGCTGAGGAGCAGTGCCAGTTGCTGGGGGAGCAGCAGTGTCAGGGGGCAGCTGCTGGGAAATGAGGCATGGTGTGGTCTATTGATGCAGAGCAGCAGTGGGAATCATGTCAAACAAGAAACATGAGTAAAACTGTGTTGGTGGTTGGGTGATGCATGGGTGTGTAGCAGGATGTGGAATAAGACGTAGACAACATTGAGTGGGTGATGCAACATGGGCTGATGGGACCATCTAGGTGGTGCTGCTAGCGAGGCAGGGTAAACGATGGAACGTCCTGCCCGCCTTTTCTTTGCTCTTTGATTTGCGACTTGCAACATAAACAATTCCATGACATCATTAGCATGAAGCTGGGGCTGGCTTTGAGCACCCATCACAGCTCTAACATCCTCAGCCGCTCATCCAATAAAGCTGCTGCAGGGCGTTGATGAGGCTGGAGCAGGTCCTTGCTGACCGCTGTTGAGTTCAGTTCCGTGGCGTGGCTTTTGCACACCTGCATGGTCCCTGCACAGGGAATGTGTGTGTATGAGTATGCTCGCTAGCCAATGAGTACTGCAAATGTGCTCGTTAGCAAATGATTATTGCGAGTGTGTGTATGAGTGTGCTCGTTAGCAAATTTGAGCCCCCGCAGTAGTATGTGTAGAGGGACTGATGATGCAACTTTCTAGTTCAAGCACGCATGGGGAAAACAGGCATTTTAAGGTGATGAAATTGTCATAACCGCTTCATGAGAAGGAATAAGTATCACAGACGCACTCTAGCCACTTCTGCTCGCAACAAAGATACCCTTGGCAGCCAAGTTTGCTTGATTGTGCAATCACCTCATAGTAAAAGTGCTGCGGCACTTAATGCGAGTATGAACAAACATGAAAGCTCTATTTATAATGACCAGTGCGCACCACAAGTATGGAGCACCTCCACAGCAACCCTCCTGAAGCCAATGTCCTTGAGCTGCGTGATGGACATACAAATCTGTAGAGCGGAGTGGACATGAGACATGATAATCAAATGGTACAAAAGAATGTAAAAAAAAACATGATAGACGCGCAAATCTGCTCAGCAGGATGGAATTTAGATAAAAACATAAACAAATTGAGCCTACCAAGGTAGCTAGTAAGATCTCATTTGCGTGCATGTAGGGTTGCTTGCCTCCCACCATTTCATTTGAGCAAGTTCATCAAGTTTGAACTAAGAATTTTTGATGTCAGAAATATGCATTCGCTAGGGGATCTGCTGCAGAGCACTCAGGTCCAGGCATGTCGCAAGGATCTGGCTGATGTTTAGGAGGATCTGCCGTAGTTTCACATGGTTCAAACACACAAAGGCTCACAGGATTCTACATGAAGGCTAGGTATGGTTTAAACATTTTGACACAAAACTGTGCAAGCATCTGTGTCCCATGGCAACCGTGAAGCACGTACCCCTTCACAATCTGCATGATAGTGGACACCATTTTCTTACACTTCAAGTTAAAGGTGCCCTTTATACATATATAAAAAGATGCAAAGAAAGACGGATTAAAAAAATTCACAGACAGGCACCCCGTCCATTGCGAATATCCCCTTGGCCCCCACAAGTTTGTGGTGACACAATTGCATGGGTTCTCTGTTTAGCACAAACTTAACAGAGATTTTCGGCGCAGCATCTCGGCAAATGGCTGAAGGTCTCAAACCCTCCAGCCACATACACTTAATGCGCACCTGATTGCAGGCTTCACGATCGCAGCGCACCACGCCCAAACGAGAAAAGGGGCTGTACCATTTAACTGCGCAGCAGGACGAGTAACAGGTCTGTCAGGGAGACAGGCAGCTGTGAAGGACCAAAAGAGTGCTCTTTATAAATTATAATATGGAACAAGACAGAATTAGCTATTGCAGCCATCATGGCTTAAAAATCGTGCAACTTGGGGTGTTGCACTGCAACATCACAGAACTTGTGAGACACTCCAGTCAGGCTTATAATTGGAGCTGCATGTGTATGCAAGCAAGAGGCTGAAGTTGCTGGAAAATTTTTGGAGGATGATTTTCTAGCAGTTGAGAGTTGGTAATAATGCATGTTGTTGTTAAAATGGAACGACAAGCTCTTAGGCGCTAGGCGGTGAAGTCAAATTTTGCTTCTTCATTGTACCAATGTGGTAATCGCAAAAGCAAAAAGCCTAGAGCTGCTGCTTACAAAAATTTATGTAATTCCAAGGCTCCAACTTGCCTTGGAGTGAGAGCAAAGAGCTCCCCAGGCCCACATCCCCATAATGCCTCTCCAGGCTGTCTCTGAGGGCCTTCAAGAGGCCGAGCTCGTCTGGGGGGAGTGCAAGCATAGCAGTCATAGAATGTGGAAGCTCATTACGATTTTAAGGCAGGCTTTTACCGAAATTTCAGGGCACACCCTGACTTAGGTGTCTTATGAGGACAAAGTCTATAACATAGTTATGTACAACACAAAGGCAGGCAAGACATTTATGATAAACCTTAAGACGGTCGTCATGCAGGTCTTCTTAAGAGAACTCTCACAAACAAAACTCACTGAGGCCATCCGCAGCCTTGCCGTCCTTGTAAGTTAAGCGCACAAGCAAGTACCTGGGTGCAAAGCAAGGAACCCATAAATCCAACAATCCAAAAGAAGCCATGCAAGCACGCCATGAGCTGTCTCACCTGTTTTTGAAGCGGACCATTTAATTAATTTTCCTACACAAGTATATATTTTGAAAGAATAATACAACAGCAGCCAGAAACGGTTAGAGCAACTGAAATTATAGGCATTTATTTAGAGCTGCAGTGCAAAGCGAACGGAATATGTTTAGTCACAAGACACATCGCTTTAAAAGCTCCCTGAGACGAGCAGCAACAGGCACAACCCCATTGGGGAAATGCAGGCTACTTCCCTCACGGGCTTGCGTCCGTCTCCTGACCCCTCAATGTCAGCAGTATACAAGCTTGCAGGGAAAGCGCAAATCATCTTTGGCTCGTGCTCCTCAGGCTGTTAAAGAGGCAAGCATATTATTTGATTTGCAAGTGCTACAACAAGCTCTCAAGATAACAGTTGACTTGTTCTCCCTTATCTGTGCAGTATTTCCTGCTCTTCTTCTATGATCATAGTTTTTCCACTCTTGCGTGCCTTGCTCTGAGCAACCTACACTCCTGGAAAGGAACCCTGGCCACATCAAAGCCAAGAACAATGTAAATCACTGTCTTATTCGTATACGTTGCCACTCCAACCCTTAGGATGAGTGCGCACCAGGCATTGGCTTGTACGGCATCCCTGGCTTGACTGACCCGACAGTTTTTTTCAGCTTGAGCGAGGAAGTGGAGCTCACTTGTGGAAAGCTGCTGGAGCAGATTGTGTTGTTGGATGTCGTAGCACACAGCAGCAATGCTGTTGAGGGCCCAGGTGTGTGGCATCAGCCTTTCGTATCACACGCTGCATGATGTGCATAACTTGCTGGATGTGAGTATGGGCGGGCGTGACCAACCGCATTTGTCTGTCATAGTAGATGCCTTCATATGTGTATTTGGGGCACGATGGGTTGGTGAAGCAGTGAAGCAGTGATGTTGCAAGCATTAGGAACTCATTTCCTCGCTCAGCTCCATGTGCAAGTGTGATTCAAAAGCCTGCCAGCTCAAAGAGGGTTCCCACGTGGCTGCACTTTCCTTCCTTGACTGCGAATCACACCACGTGTATCTTCAAGGTTGCAACTTGTGAGTAAGGGTTACAAGGATGGCCCACAGCTTGAAAGTCTGGCTGATGGTGAAGCGACCTTACCCAGTATCAGTTTGAAAACACACCAATTTAAGCCTGACAAGTGTGTGTCATCATGTGTTCCTGGCAGATCCTCAGGCCCTAGAGGCACGGCTGGACAAGCTCGTGGGAGCCTATGAATGCGCCATTGCCAACTGCAAGCTGCCTGCTGCACACTGTGAAGAGCACCATGAGGTGTGTGTGTGTGTGCGTGTGTTCTATGAGCTTCAGTCTGGTATCGTCTGTACTGTAACCTTCCTGGGGCACACTGTCTGTCGCAGAGCAGGGTGCTCGCTTTGGGCTTCTTTCCTATTAGTAGGGGGGAAATTGTTGTCAGCGTCAGCAGGGGTTGTGAGCTCAGTCTAAGGAATATGTGGGCTGTTGTTGTTTAGCGCACACTCAGTCAAGACTATGCAGTTAATTGCAACTTTTTCTATACTGCCATGCGTGGCGCCTAGCTGCACGTCTGGTGCATGTGTTGAATGCTAGTCCATCATTCCCTTACACAGCATAGTCAGTACATACTCTGCCGGCCCATGAGTGGCGCCACAAACAGCTGCATGCACTGAAGACAAATCATTCCCTTTGACACAGTATGGTCTGCATACATTCTTTTTCTGTAGGCCCATGAGTGGCGCCTCGCTGCACGTCTGGTGCTAGTGCTGATTGCCATTCTCATGACAAAGTAGTGGTCAGCATGCGCATACTACGCAGGCCCATCAGCGGTGCCTAGCTGCACGTCTGGAGCAGGAACAGCGACATTAACTGAACGCAAACCTCCACTCCCTTGACACAGTATGCTTTGTGCATCAATTTATCACACAGGCCCATGAGTGGCGTCTAGCTACACGTCTGGAGCAGGAACAGCGGCATACGCTGAGCTCAAACCTCCACTCCCTTGACACACTAAGGTTATGCACACTTGTTTATTGCAGGCCCATGAGTGGCGCCTCGCTGCACGTCTGGTGCAGCAGGAGCAGCTGCATGCACTGAGTCAAGGCCTGCACCACGTCCTAGCCAGGCACACACTTTGGCGTGGGATGCAGCAGCGGCGGTTGGGTGGGGACGCAGGCAGCACGCAGCAGCAGCAGCAGCAGCAGCAGCAGGAGGAGGGTGCTGGAGGGGAAGGAGCGGTCAAGGGCGGGCAACAGCATTGGTCAGATGGAGACGCAGGCAGCATGCAGCAGCAGGAGGGAGATGGGAGAGGTGCTGCAGAGCACAGTCAGCAGCAGCAGCAACTGCCCTCTATGCATTCAAGGCAGGATGGTAAGGAGCAGCAGCTTATGGATGCGGACAGTACAAGGCCACAGCAAGGGCCCACCACTGCACAGCAGGAGGAACCTCTGCTAGCTGGCCTTCCTACCAGCAGCGAGCACACGTGTTTTGGGGATGCCCATGTGCTCAGGCGGTCCTGGGTCCTGTGCTCGAGAGCCTGCCTCAGGGAGTCTCAATCAGGCCGGCTCACTTGTGG
>Ga0306899_1000528_pt1 | contig 18831 bp, 16 predicted proteins | sample AntRauMFilla3764_FD_190407 | JGI IMG/M metagenome (GOLD analysis project Ga0306899, IMG submission 190407) | Saline lake microbial communities from Rauer Islands, Antarctica - Metagenome Filla 3 #764 (v2) (version 2) | ecosystem: Environmental > Aquatic > Non-marine Saline and Alkaline > Saline ... | reverse complement strand
GTCGAAAACGGTGGCGACATCAAAGAGACCGCCGAGTCCGAAAATGGTGTTATAGGTAAAGCGGCCAGTGGCCACTACCGCCGATTCGAGTTTCAGCTGGAAAACACTGTTTGCGAGATTACGGATTTCTGACAGATTGCTGAAAAAATTTGTCACGGCACGGTCAGCAACTCGTGGCATCAGAGACCGATAAGTACTGGCAACCGGACGCAAAAACCAGTCATCGATAACCTCATTGAAACGATAGACCTTGCGGTTCCAGTTTTCATAGGGATCGGGGTTGGACGCCGCTTGTTCGTCCGTATACTGGACGGCCGAGTCTTCAGCGGGCTGAACGTTCTGGGCAAAGGCGACAACCGGGCTTAATGCCAATATTAGAAAAATCCAAAGTGCTCTATGCCGGTATCCTGTGTGCTTCATTCTCTAACCTGACGTTGTGTAATCCGTTGAGTTCTGGCAAAAATACCGACATCGAAACCACCAAATTCTATCATAACAGGAGTCAGACGATGCCCGTACCCGGAAAATTGGTCAGCACGCTGTCAATGCCGCTTCGATGGGGCGACATGGATGCCTATGGCCACGCCAATAATACGGTTTATTTCCGTTTTTTCGAAGAGGCTCGTATTACCTGGCTGGCAACGCTTGCCCTGGGGGCAGAGGGAGACCCCGAAGGCCCCATTATCATCAAAACCAGCGCGACCTTTTTGAAGGAGCTCAGCCACCCCGCTACCGTCGAGGTTCGAACATACGCAGACAAAGCTGGCAACACCAGTCTTGACACTTATCATACGCTTACGGACGTAAAGAACGGCGCATTATACGCCGAAGGTTACGCGAAGATCGTCTGGTTTGATCGAAAAAATCGTACGTCCTCGCCCCTGCCGGACACGCTGAGATCCCTCGCCGCCTCCGATGGTGCCTGAGAGCCGCCGCTAGCGGCGGCGAACGACAACACTGCCAATGGAATAGCCGGCGCCAAAGGAGCAGATTACGCCAAGATCACCGGTGGTAAAATCGTCTTTGTGTTTATGGAAAGCGATGATCGAACCGGCCGAGCTGGTGTTGGCGTACTCATCGAGAATCACGGGCGCCTCCTCCGTTGTGGCGTCCCGACCCAACACCTTGCGGGCGATCAGTTGGTTCATGTTCAGGTTGGCCTGGTGGAGCCACATGCGCTTCAGCTCGCGCGCTTCAAGCGACAGCGAACCAAGCTGTCCGAGAATGGTTTCAGCAACCAGAGGCGACACCTCTCTGAACACCTTCCTGCCCTGCTGAACGAACAGCTTGTCTGGCTTGTTGACCCCGGATTTATCCGCCCGGTTAAGGAAGCCGAAGTTATTGCGAATGGCATTGGAAAACTTGGTTTTCAGACTGGTGCCAAGAATCTCGAAGCCCTCACCAGGGGTAACGCTTTCCTCGCGTTCAACCAGAATTGCGGTGCAGGCATCCCCGAAAATGAAATGGCTGTCGCGGTCCCCGAAATTCAGATGTCCTGAGCAGATTTCCGGACTGACCACCAACACTGCTCGCGCCGAACCGTTCTCTACGGCGTTTACCGCCGCCTGAAGACCGAACGTAGCGGAGCTGCACGCCACGTTCATGTCGTACGCGAAGCCGTCAATACCCAGCGCAGCCTGCACCTCCACCGATACCGCCGGATACGCTCGCTGCAGGTTGGAGCAGGCCACAATCAGGGCATCCACATCCGCCGGCGTTTTGCCAGCCTGCTGGAGCGCTTCATGACACGCTGAAACCGACATCTCGCATTGCACAGACGGTTCGTCGTTAGAACGGTCAGGAATACTCGGGCACATCCGTTCGGGATCCAGAATGCCCTCTTTATCGATGACATGGCGACGTTTGATGCCTGACGCTTTTTCGATAAATTCGGACGACGAAGGCTGGAGTGCCCCGCGCTCGCCTCTGGCAATTTCATCGGCGTGCTCTGAATTGTGGCGTTCAACATAGGCATTGAACGCGTTGACCAATTCGTCGTTGCTGATGGTTGCTGGCGGAGTGTAGAGCCCGGTTCCGCTGATTACCGCTTTGATCACGCTAACCCCTCGTCATTATGATAAAAAAGACACAAAACTGTCATGAGCTTGCACTAAATACTAACACAGTCTCCGGGTTTTGCTCCGGGCGACTAAAGTCTTAAACCCGGGTCTTTTCCCACTGGCGGTCCAGGCGTTTTACCGAAACCGGCATGGCCGTGCCCAATTGTTGTGCGAAAAACGACACTCGAAACTCCTCCAGCATCCACCGGTACACCATCAATTCCCGGTCGCGAACGCCCTGTCTTTCCTGCTGCTCACGTTTTTTGGCGTATCGCGACCACAAAGGCTCAATGGTGTGGAGAAATTCACGCTCCCGGCCCATTTCCCGTCGCATTTTCTCGAACCGGAGACCAGCGGCGTCACAGTACCGGCCAAAACAGGCCAGCCAGTCCGACGGTGTTTCCACCAGAAAGCCCGGGTATACCAGGTTCTGCATCTGAAACTTCAGATCAGCCAGGCTGTTGGCTACCGAGAGGTCAATCTTGCCTTTAAGCTGCTTCATCACCGCGTGATAACCCGCCATAGCCTGATGTAAATGCTCGTCTGCGGTCTCCAGTGCCGAAATATAGTCGGAGCGACGGTCATCGAAGCAGGTCGTGAAATCGGATTCCGTCCGGGGCAATTCGGCTCCCAGGAAGTGCTCAATCGCTGTCGAGATCAACAGGTCGTCCAGTAACACACGGGAGGGTCCCACCGGGGCAAACATCAGTGCTGAATTCTTGAAATAGCGCAGCTTTCGCTCGAGACCCTCAAGGGTGTTGCCAAAACGGATCAGCATCAGGCGGGCAAGCGCCCGGCGTGTGGAATCCTCCGCGGTAAGCGGGTCGAGGCAATGGATCTGGCGAACCGAATCCCCAAGATCCTCCAGGGCCGGATAGACCGTCACTTCCATGCCACCCCGCTCGGTGGTCACCGATTGGGCCAGCTCTCCAAACTGCCAATCAGTCGCCGGTTTTTCATCAGGCTGCCGGCGTTGGCTGGTGGTGGCACTCGTCAGCGCTGCCTGCGCCCTGCCTTCTAGCTCGTTCTGCAGATTTTCAGTCTCACGGCCTTCAGCAATAGGCTTACCGGCATCATCCACGACCCGCAGATTCATTCTCAAGTGATTAGGCAGCTCGGGCTCCGACCAGGCATCCGGCGGTATCCTCACGCCCGTCATTTTCCTGAGCTGCTCCGCCAGTTGCAGAGTCAAAGGTTCATTGGAGGGGTGCAGGTTTTCCACCGCGGCGTCCACAAAATCCGGGACTGGCACAAAGTTCCGGCGCAGAGCTTTTGGCAAGCCTTTCACCAGCGCGATGCACTTTTCCCGTAAAAGGCCCGGGACCAGCCACTCCAGACGCCGGGCCGGCAGCTGCTTCAGGGCCATAATCGGCGCCTGAAGGGTAACACCGTCCCTCTCACTGGTGGGCTCGAACTCATAGCTCAGGGGGTATTTGACCCCCTCCCACTCCAGAAAATCCGGATAGAGCGAGTCGGCTTGCTCATCCTTTGGACGTTGCAGAATGTCTGATTCCTGCAGTTCCAGCGACTCCAAAGTATCGGCGTCCAGCTGTTTCCACCAGCGTTCAAAATGCGACCCGCTGACGATCTCCGCCGGAAGACGTTTTTCATAGAATTCCGCCAGGGTCTCGTCGTCTACCAGCAGGTCCCGGCGACGGGTCTTTCTCTCCAGCTCTTCCACCGAATCAAGAAGTTCGCGATTACGGGCAATGAACGGTGCTTTTGACTGATAATCCCCTTCAACCAGCGCGCGCCGGATGAACAACTTCCGGCATTCCACCGGGTCCACCTTGCTGTAGGGAATACGGCGGCTGGGAACGACGTCCAGACCATAGAGCGTGACCTTTTCGTAGCCCATCACCTGTGCCCGCTTCTGTTCCCAGTGCGGCTCAAAAAAATGATGCTTCACAACGTGCCCGGCCAGCGGCTCTATCCATTCCGGCTCAATCTTCGCCACCATTCGGGCAAACACTCGGCTGGTTTCAACGATTTCAGCCGCCAGAATCCATTTGGGAGAGGATTTGGACACTTTCGAGCCGGGAAATATCAGCACCTTGCGATTGCGGGTGGCCAGATATTCCTTTTTCTCGATCTTGACCGCGACTTGCCCCAGCAGGCCGGACAGAATGGCCTTGTGCAGGGAGGCATAACTGGCGGTTTCACGATTCAGTATCAGTTTTTGCTGTTTGCAGATCAGGGTCAGCTGACGATGGATGTCCCGCCATTCCCGCATCCGCATCCAGGACAGGAAGTTCTTCTGGCACCATTTTTTAAGCTGGTTCTGGGACAGTTCCTGGCGCTGTTCTTCAAAAAAATTCCAGATGTTCAGCAGGCTCAGGAAATCGGATTCCTTGTCATTGAAAGGCGCATGGGCCTGATCGGCTGCCTGCTGTTTTTCCTGGGGTCGCTCTCGCGGATCCTGGACACTCAGCCCAGCGATCACTACAAGGGTTTCTGCCAGGCTACCCTGCTCCGATGACGTGACCAGCATGCGAGCCAGCCGGGGGTCCAGAGGCAGCCTGGACATGGTACGTCCCAGTTTGGTGACCCGGCGCTTGCCGTCCACGGCACTGAGTTCTTCAAGAAGCTTGTAGCCGTCGTTGATCAGGCGGCGGTCCGGCGGTTCCAGAAACGGGAAGCGCCTTATTTCACCCAGCCCCGACGTGGTCATCTGCAGGATGACCGACGCCAGGTTGGTTCGAAGAATCTCCGGATCGGTGTATTCCGGCCGGTTCAGAAAATCGGTCTCGTCATAAAGCCGAAAACAGATACCGGGCGCCACCCGGCCACAGCGCCCTGCCCGCTGGTTCGCACTGGCCTGGGACACGGCCTCTATCGGTAAGCGCTGGATTTTCGAGCGCACGCTATAACGACTGATGCGGGCAACGCCGGTATCGATCACATACCGAATGCCGGGGACCGTCAAAGACGTCTCCGCCACGTTGGTGGACAGCACGACGCGCCGGCCCGGGTGACTCTGGAAAATCCGGTTCTGTTCCTGGTTGCTCAACCGCGAATACAGCGGCAACACTTCTGTGTGTTGCAATTCGGCGTGGCGCAGGGATTTACTCAGCCCGCGAATTTCCCGCTCGCCAGGCAAGAATATCAGTACATCGCCCGGGGGCTTCTTTTCCGCCCGCTCGTGCTGCTCTATTTCTTCGATGGCCTGGAGCACGCCATCGCTCCAGCCCTGATCCCGGTCATCGTTATCGCCAGCCAGAGGGCGATAACGCACATCTACGGGAAACGTCCGACCGCTGACTTCGATGACCGGCGCATCGCCAAAAAACTGACTGAACCTTTCCACTTCGATAGTGGCGGACGTGATGATAACTTTCAGGTCGGGCCGTTTGGGCAACAGTTGTTTCAGGTAGCCGAGCAGGAAATCGATGTTCAGGCTGCGCTCGTGGGCTTCATCAATGATGATGGTGTCGTAACGCGTCAGAAACCGGTCATGCTGGACTTCAGACAGCAGAATGCCATCGGTCATCACCTTCAACCGGGACTGATCCGACGTGGTGTCGGTAAACCGGATCTGATAGCCCACCTGCTCCCCGGTGCGTTCGCCAAGCTCCTCTGCGATGCGCCCGGCAACCGTGCGCGCGGCAATACGTCGGGGCTGGGTGTGGCCGATCAGGCCCTGAATGCCACGCCCCATATCCAGGCAGATCTTGGGAATCTGGGTGGTTTTACCAGAGCCGGTTTCACCGGCAATGATGACAACCTGATGACCTTCAATCGCCTGTCGGATATCGTCAACACGCTCGGATACCGGCAATGACTCGGGGAAGGTCACCGGTTTTTGCAGCGCCTGCCGCTTGAGAATGCGCGCGTCTTCGGCGGATGTTCTGGCGTTCTTGTCAGATGGGGGTTGCGTCATCGGTCTCTATCAGTTCTGGTGAGTTCGCAATAGTAACGAAAAACCCCGCCGGGGCGGGGTTTTTGTCACTGGCCAACGGATCAGGCGTTGGCTTCATCCCGAAGTTCACGGCGCAGGATTTTACCCACATTGGTTTTGGGTAATTCGTCGCGGAAAACGAAGGATTTCGGCACTTTGTAAGCCGTCAAACGCTCACGACAGAATTCCTTGAGTTCGTTTTCACTCACGCCTTCCGGCGTTGCCACCAGGAACACCTTCACGGCTTCGCCGCTTTTCGCATCCGGTATGCCCACCGCAGCACACTCAATGACATTCGGGTGACCACTCACAACGTCCTCGATTTCATTCGGGTAAACGTTGAAGCCGGACACAATGATCATGTCCTTCTTGCGATCAACAATCCGGATATAACCGTCCTCCTGAATCAGGGCAATATCCCCGGTTTTCAGGTAACCATCTTCCGTGAACGATTTCTGGGTGTCCTCCGGACGCTGCCAGTAACCGCGCATCACCTGCGGACCCTTCACGCACAGCTCACCGGGCTCGCCGATGGGTGTTTCTTTGTCATCGTCGTCAATGGTTTTTACCATTGTGTCGGCAATCGGCAAACCAATCGTACCCAGCTGAATCGCAATATTGGGGTTGAACGTCACAACCGGAGAGGTTTCGGTCATACCGAAGCCTTCACTGATGGCACAGCCGGTCACACGCTCCCACATCTTGGCCGTGTCATGGGTCAGCGCCATGCCACCAGACGACGTCAACTTAAGGCTGCTGAAATCCAGGTTGCGGAACTCTTCGTTGTTGCAAAGCGCCACAAACAGCGTATTCAACCCGAGGAATGCCGTGAAACGGTGGTTCTTCAGTTCCTTGACGAAGCCCGGAATATCACGGGGATTGGGAATCAGCACGTTGTGCGCGCCAGCTTCCAGCATGATGCCGCAGTTCAGGGTAAACGAGTAAATGTGATAGAGCGGCAGCGGTGCAATAACCACTTCATTCCCTGGCTTAATGGTATCGCCCATCATTGGTCGGGTCTGCAACAGGTTGGCCACCAGATTGCCGTGAGTGAGCATGGCACCTTTGGCAACGCCCGTCGTGCCGCCGGTATACTGCAGAACCGCGATGTCTTCCAGCTTGGTCTCGACCGGCGTGAATTTTTCTTTACTGCCTTCACTCAGCACCGCTGTCAGTTTGTGGGCCTGTGGCAGGTTGAACGCTGGCACCATTTTCTTGAGATGCTTGACCGCCGCGTTCATCAGCGTGCGCTTGATCGGCGAATGCATGTCCGCCAGTTCGGTCACAATGACGTGCTCGATGCCGGTTTGTGGCAGCACTTTCTCGACGTTGTAGGCCATATTGGCCAGAACCACGATTGCCTTCGCGCCGGAGTCGTTGAACTGGTGCTCCATTTCGCGAGTGGTGTAAAGCGGATTGGTATTGACCACAATCAGGCCGGCGCGCATTGCGCCAAAAACAACCACCGGGTACTGGGAGACATTCGGCATCTGTACCGCAATCCGGTCACCCGGCTTCAGGTCTGTGCGGTTCTGCAGCCAGGCCGCAAAATTACGGCTCTGTGTATCCAGGTCACGATAAGTCAGGGTCGCGCCTACAGCACTGAACGCGGGCTTATCCGCGTACTTTTTTACAGCCTGGTCAAACACATCAACCATGCTTTTGTATTGATTCAGATCGACGTTGCGGGGAACACCTGCGGGGTATTTATCCTGATAGAACTGCTCGAAATCCATCACAATCTCCTGTTCGGCGTTTTGATTGTTATACGAACGTATAAGCTCTAAAAACCGGCAAGATAATAGCAGTTTTGTGAACGATGAGGTAGGTTTCAGGCTACAACGGTTCCTTACACGACATAAAGCCTGATCAACGGAGCAGACAATGCACGACACCCTCGACATCCTGGAAAACATCACCTATGACGAGCTTCAGGAGGGCGATTCGGCAACCTTTGTGAAAACACTCACTGAGGATGAACTGGTGCTTTTTGCAGCGGTATCCGGGGACGTAAACCCGGTCCACCTGGACCCGGATTTTGCGGCAGAAACCATGTTCGGGGAGCGAATCGCCCACGGAATGTGGAGCGGTTCACTGATCTCGGCGGCCCTGGCCACCGTGATGCCCGGACCGGGCACCATCTACCTGGAACAAAGCCTATCGTTCAAACGGCCGGTCAAACTGGACGACACCCTGACGGTTCATCTGAAAGTTCTCACCAAAGACCGAAAAAACCGGGTCACTTTTTCCTGCGATGTACGCAATCAAAACGATGAGCAGGTTGTGATCGGCGACGCCAAAGTCATCGCCCCCACGCAGAAAATGTCATTCAACAAACCCCGGCTTCCGAAGATTACGATTCACTATTAAGCCGTTGAGCGCGACGCGCCTGGTGTCGGAATTTTTAACAAACATGATTGGAATCGGGCAGCGGAGACAGTCAGAAAGCATAACTCGTGAATTCAGGCCACTGATTTTATGACGATTCTAAAAGCTGGCCCCGGGATTGCTGACTATTAAGCGACGGGGCATGGTTTACCAACCCCGTTTGATATGCCGAGCTTCGCCGATGCCCTCAACGCATCGGCTTTTTTTATTTGGTCAACTGCTTCATGGCTGACTCGAGGCCTTCCAGCGTCAGAGGATACATGCGATCGTTGACCAGCTGCCGCGTCATACCCATTGAGCCACCGGACCCCCAGTAGCTCTCGGGCAGCGGGTTCAACCAGACGACCTTTCGGAAGTGTTCACTGATGCGCTGAAACCAGGTGGCACCGGCCTCCTCATTCCAGTGCTCAATAGACCCGCCAGGATGGGATATCTCATATGGCGCCATGCTGGCATCGCCTACAAAAATCACTTTGTAATCCGGCGTGTACTTGTTGAGGATGTCCCAGGTGTCAGTGGTTTCGTTCATCCGGCGGATGTTGTTTTTCCAGACGCTTTCATAAACAAAGTTATGAAAGTAGAAGTACTCCATGTGCTTGAACTCCATTCGCGCGGCGGAGAAAAGCTCTTCGCAGACGCGCACATGTGGGTCCATCGACCCGCCGACATCAAAAAAGATCAGCACCTTCACCGCATTGTGTCGCTCGGGCACCATTTTCAGATCCAGATACCCGGCATTACGGGCAGTCGAACGTATGGTGTCGTCCATGTCCAGCTGGTCCGCCGCACCCTGGCGGGCAAATTTTCGCAGCCGGCGCATCGCCACTTTAATATTGCGGATGCCCAGCGTCAGGCTGTCATCAAGGTCCTTGAATTCACGTTTCTCCCAGACTTTGACTGCCCGGCCATGACGCCCCTTTTTCTGACCGATTCGGAAACCTTCCGGGTTGTAGCCATTGGCGCCGAATGGCGAAGTACCGCCGGTGCCGACCCACTTGTTGCCACCCTCGTGCCGTTCTTCCTGTTCTTCCATTCGCTTTTTGAAGGTTTCAATGAGCTCTTCCAAACCGCCCAGAGATTCAATCTTGGCTTTCTCTTCCTCAGAAAGTTGTTTCTCGAATTCCGCTCTCAGCCAATCGTCGGGAATCAGCGCTTCCATCAGGTCATCCAGATTCTGAATGCCCTCAAAGTAAGCCTGAAACGCCCGGTCGAATTTGTCGAAATGGCGCTCGTCTTTCACCAGACACACCCTGGCCAGATAATAGAACTCTTCCATATTAGCGAAGGCAAGGCGATTCTGAAGTGCCTCAAGCAGGTCCAGAAACTCACGCAGGCTGGCGGGCACTTTTGCCCGTCTGACTTCCAGAAAAAAATCAATCAACATAAGAGGTCGCTCTTGCTGAATTTCAGCTGCGGCGGCGCGCCATAAACGCCAGCTTTTGCAGAAGGTGAACATCCTGCTCGTTCTTGACCAGGGCACCGTACAGCGGCGGAAGCGCAGAGCTGGTGTCTTTTTCCTGCAGCATCTTGGCAGACAGTTCGTCGGCCATCAGCAGCTTCAGCCAGTCAATCAGTTCAGAGGTGGACGGCTTTTTCTTCAGGCCGGGCACCTTACGCACATCAAAGAAGACTTCCAGTGCGTCGCGCACGATCTGCTGCTGAAGGCCCGGAAAGTGAACATCCACGATGTGCTTCATGGTGTCGTGATCCGGGAAATTGATATAATGGAAGAAACAGCGGCGCAAAAACGCATCTGGCAATTCCTTTTCATTGTTGCTGGTAATGACGATAACCGGGCGTTTTTTGGCGCGCACAAACTGCTGGGTTTCGTAAACGTAGAACTCCATGCGATCGAGTTCCAGAAGAAGATCGTTAGGAAACTCGATGTCCGCTTTATCGATCTCGTCAATCAGCAAAACAACCTGTTCGTCGGCGTCAAAGGCCTCCCACAGTTTGCCCTTGATGATGTAGTTGCTGATGTCTTTGACCTTTTCATCACCCAGCTGGCTGTCCCGCAGGCGAGACACCGCATCATACTCGTACAGCCCCTGCTGGGCTTTGGTGGTGGACTTGATGTGCCAGGGGATCAGCTTCATGCCCAGCGCCGAAGCCATTTCCTCTGCCAGCAGCGTCTTGCCGGTACCCGGCTCGCCTTTGATCAACAGCGGGCGTTGCAGCGTAACCGCAGCGTTAACCGCTATTTGCAGGTCATCCGTCGCGACGTATTTCTCTGTACCGGTAAACTTCATGGGGCGTTATTCCTGTCTGGTTGTCGGATTAAACAACTGTTTGAATCAGCAACAGAGTATAGAGAAGAGTCGGCTGGTTGATAAGGGGTTGTCTATGCGGTTGGATCGGGGGGAGCATTTCACTCCCCCTTTTTTGGGCCCTTCTCGTCGTCTGAATCGTCTTCACCGGGTTCTGATTCGCCGTTTTCGGGCAGATCATCAAACTCGGACAAATCAAAATCGTCCAGCCCAAATTCATCTTCGTCCTCGTCATCGGCTTCGGGCTCTGATTCAAGTTCAGGCTCAAGTTCGGGAACATTCTCGTCTGGCTCTGGCTCTGGCTCTGGCTCTGGCTCTGGCTCTGGCTCTGGCTCTGGCTCTGGAACATCTTCCTCAGCGTCCGGTTCAATAACCGGCGGCAAGCCGTCGTTCTCAGGCTCTGGCTCCGGCTCTTCCACAACTTCTGGCACAGGGTTCTGCCCGGACGCTTCCGTGTCAGAACTTTTCCGGCGCAACCAGAGCCAGCCGCCGCCAACAACGACCAGCAGGCCGACTCCGCCCGCCAGCGCCCAGACCCATAATGGCGTGCCCTCAGAAACGGATTTGGGCTCAGCGACGGGCGCTTCGTTAACGGGCGGCTCTTCAAGATTACTGATATCAATCGAGGAAACGGTTGTCGGTTCGGCGGTTACCGGTTCGTCTGCGGCGGTTTCCGCTGGTACCGCCTCTGCTGGTAACGAAGATTCCGGTAAGACAAACCGGGTGACGCCGGAAAAGCGGCGGGAGAACGTAGAGCCATCGGCAACCACTTCAATATCGTAGTTCCCTGCGGCAGGCAGACTTGGAATCTGATCAACGTAGACGCCGTTTTCAGGCGGCTGGCCCTGGTTCAGAATTTTGGAACCGCTTCGGCCATCACTCGACGTCACGCGGACTATCACATCAATCACGTTCAGGAAATCAGGGTTCTGAATTCGTGAATCTTCCTCATAAAAAGCGACCTTCAGGGAAATCGGTTCGTCCGACGTAAAGCTCGGGGGCACGGGACTGACCACCATACGCAAATCGCTGACAACTGTGACCCGACTGCCCTCACCCAGCTCGCCATTGACCTGCCATTGGCCCGCCGCCGGTTCGCTCACCGTCACAAGGTCATAACCGGTTTCAGCGGCCCACCGCATGTTGCCTGCGACCGAGCTTTCGGTGGCACGCTTACCAGCGGGATTGACCATCTCCAGGGAACGAGTGGCAGAGGTTTCACCCTCTCCCCAGAAAATCAGTGCGGTAAACTCTTCAACACCGCTGTCCACGGTAAATCCTTCCTCATCCAGCGGAATCTGCTCCTGCGGAACCGCGGCGTTCAGGGCTTTCAGGAATGCGCGGTTCAGGCCGTCTGCCGACGAGGTCAGGGAATAGTGTCCACCGGACTCAGCGGCCAGCGCCTCAAGCATCTCAAGGTCCGCTTCTTCCGAAAGCGCCACCGTATGCAGAGTGGCGCCTCGTCGTTTTAGCTCATCCAGCAGTGGACCAAGAATCCGCTCACGCTCCCGAGCGTTTATCGCCGGGTCATCGGCCAGATCAACCATTCCGTCGGTTAGCAGAATGAAATCCGTATTGCTGAGGTCGTCGCCACCAAGGTAGTCATCGCTGGCTTTGACCATGGCTTCACCCAGGTTGGTCCGAAGCGCGACTGAATTGATTTCCCGGGATTTTGCCACGGCACTAGCGCGCCAGGTGTCATCTACCGTGCCGTGCGGCACCAGCATGTTAACCCACTGGCCAAAGGTCCATACGCCGGCTTCCGCACCCTCCGGAAGCATTCTGGCAAGCAGGCGAACGGCAGGCTGGCGCAAATTGTCGGGGTCGTTGGCTTTCATAGAACCGGATATGTCGACGATTATACGAACGTCGCCCTGCTCCGGCAGCGTCAGTTCCTGCGTGTCCTGGCTGTAGACCCGGGGGGTGAAAACGACAAAAGTCATTACTAGCAACGCCGACAATGCTCGCATGTTCACCCCAAAGCCGTTGAAAATTCGCAATGAACGGATTTTAGCGTTTGACCAGCCGATAGCGCACCATATCGAGCACCCAGACCAGAAGCATAACGATGGCCGCAATCCCCAGATTGAAAATAGCCCTGCCGGCCTCGTCTGGCTGACCAAGAATCGTCTCATACCCACCGTGAAGCCAGGCAGGCATCCACCAGTCTGCGACCTCAGTAGACTCCACAGGTGTCAGCAGCACCACCACAAGGGCGGCCTGCAGCAGTGTGCGAATGCCATACACCGGAATCAGTCGAAACAGGCGGGAAATCGAGTAAAAGAAAACGACAAAAGCGACCGCGTACAACACCCAGAATACGCCGTAAGCCAAATTAGTATCTGCGTCCATCATGATTCATATAACCCAGTGAATAATATGTTCTTCCCAATCTTCTTCCGGGACATCCGCTTCCGACTTTACCCGGTGCCGAACTGATATGCCCGCCCGATGAACCGACTCCGGATCCCCCGACCGCAACGGGTGCCAGTCTGCCAGCGGCCGCCCCTCGGATAAACGCCGGTAGGCGCAACTATGGGGCAGCCAGTGAAAGTCAGCCAGGGTGTCTGGCGTCAGTACTGTACAGGCCGGAACTTTCTCCAGCCTCTCAGGATAGACGGTACAACCGCAGCTGCCTTGATCCATGTATCGGCAGACCAGATCAGTGTAGTAAACCTCGCCGGACTCTTCGTCTTCCAGCTTTGCCAGGCAGCATTTCCCGCAGCCGTCGCACAGTGATTCCCATTCTACGGCGGTCATTTCGTTCAGACGCTTGCGCTGCCAGAAAGGAATCTCCGCAATCATTCTCCGCGCTTCCCACCCTGCTGCTCAGGCTTTGTGCGAAAATCCACCACGTAACCACTCTGCTCTTCAGGCATCTGCAGAAAGAACGCTTTATCATCAATGGCATCCAGAACCTGCTTACCGCTGGTTCTTGCGAGCTTGCGTTCCGGGGTCAGAATCAGGTCCATGGCGTGCACGGGGGTACCGAAAATAACCTTCAGGCTTTCAGGCAACTCGTCCCAGGCCTGGCCTCGCTTCACGTACAGATAGGTATCCGGCTTTTTGGTGCTGCGAAATACCGATATGAACCTTTTTTCGGTCATGATGCCAACACTTCCTCTAGTCTGCTGTGTACGGGGACGATTACCTGTTGACGCCAGCCATCACTGAAAAGCCCTGCGCCAAGATCACGAGCCTGAACCACCGCTTCGAGCCGCTTTCGGGGCGCCAAAAGCTCCACGGGTATATCCCGTGCCTCGGCGGCTTGCACCATTAAGCGCTTGAGCATTTTGTAAAGTGTCTGGTCCTGCCGGCTCAATGGCGAAGCAATCAACGCCAGTGAGGAGTGATCCGCATCACTCGCCTCCCGGATCAGTTCAATCATGGGTTCGCCATACCGGCGCACAACCACTGAGGGCAGCCCCTGAACATTGGAAAGCTCCCGCACAGAGCCAGGCAGCTTTTCCGCGATGGCGATCAGCAGCGCATCCGCAACCACCCGGTTGCGGGGCCTGTCACGGTTGCGGGATTCAGTCTCGCGCCAGTAAACCAGCGCTTTCAACACCCCCTGTTGTTGACGGGTCAAGGCCCAGCCGCCTCGCAGTTTACGGTAATGACTGGCCGGGTCGTCCTGCCCGGCCAAGTCCTCCGCGAAGCGTGAAGATTCCTCGATCACCGCCTCAACCAGGCCTTTTTCTTCAAGCGCCTCCCACACCCACTGGTACATGGGTTTCAGAAACCGGATATCGTCAGTGGCGTATTGTTCCTGGGCAGCAGACAAAGGGCGGGAAAGCCAGTCCGAGCGGGTCACAGTCTTGTCCAGAACCTCACCGAAAAGCTGTTCAACCAGTCGAGCGTAACCCATGGAGAAACCGGCCCCGGCCATCGCCGCGCCGATCTGCAAGTCGATCACCCCCGCGGGTTCAAGCGACAGCCAGTGTCGAAAGAGTTCCAGGTCTTCGCTCATGGCGTAGAGCAGTTTTGTGCGATCGGGGTCGGCCAGGGCACCGCGAAAGACGGCGCTGGCCTCAGCGACGGAAGGATCGACCAGGCGGAACTCTTCCCCAAGGCCAAGCTGGACAAGTCCGGGAATGGGATAAAACGTGCTGACCCGCTCAAACTCTGTATCCAGCGCGAGTGGCAGGCTGCGGTTGGCGAGAAGCCAGTCGTCGAGCTCAGCCGACTCGGTAATCCATGTCGCGTCCATACAAAAGCTCTTCAGGTTCAGTCGGCCAGGGGTTTTCGGCCACGGAAAGCGTGTGTCAGGGTAAAGCCATCCACGTAACCCAGCTCACCACCGACGGGTATGCCGTGGGCCAAGCGGGTAATCAGAATCTCCCGCCCGTCCAGTCGATCGGAAATATAATGGGCAGTGGCTTCGCCTTCGACGGTCGGATTGGTGGCCAAAATAAGCTCGGTAACCCCCTCTTCCGCTAACCGCGAAAGCAAGCGCTCGATGCCAATTTCCTCTGGCCCCACGCCGTCAATCGGTGAAAGGTGTCCCATCAACACGAAGTAGCTGCCCCGATAATCCCCAGCCTGCTCTATGGCCAGCAAATCCGACGGACTTTCCACCACACACAGTGTGCCGTTTCGGCGATCGGGGGTTTCACAAATGCCGCAGACGGCCGTATCGGAAAAGTTCTGGCAGCTGTCGCACCGCCTGACGCCGGTCATGGCCTGATCCAGCGCTTCCGACAGCCGTGATCCGCCGGACCGGCCCCGCTCGAGAAGATGGAATGCCATCCGCTGGGCGGTCTTCTGCCCCACACCGGGAAGGCAACGCAAAGACTCAACCAGCTCATCTACCAGTGGGCTAAACGCCATGGGATTTCCTTAATCAGCGTCAATCAGAACGGCATCTTGAAGCCAGGTGGTAAACCCATCCCGGACATCATGCCCGACATCGACTCTTTCTGATTTTCCTCAACGCGCCGCACCGCATCATTCATCGCGGCCGCAAGCAGATCTTCAAGGACCTCCTTGTCTTCGCTTAGCAAAGAAGGGTCAATATCGACCTTGCGCACGTCGTGCCGCCCATTCATGGTCACTTTGACCAGCCCGGCGCCGGATTCGCCGATAATTTCTGCTTTGGCCGCCTCTTCCTGAGCCTTTTTCATTTCTTCCTGCATCTGCTGGGCCTTCTGCATCAAATCGCCCATATTGTTCATCGTTCATGCCCTCTTCTGTGTTGGCTCACCAGGCCGGATGCTACCTTCCACAACCCGCGCCTCGAAACGCTCTACAATCGATTTTACCAGTGGATCCCCGTGAATGGCTGCTTCGGCCGCTGTCTGGCGTTGCTGACGCTGATTTTCTTCCCAGACTGCCGGAGTTTTTCCGCCGGTATCACCCTTCGTTATCCTAATGTTTATGGCATCACCAAAACGATTCCTCAATGCCTCGAGGATTTTTTCTTCGTGCCGCGCATTCAGCAAACGGGCGTGGCCCTCGTCAAGGGTCAGTACGACATCACTCCCGGACCGGGTCATGGCCGCATTGCTGGCCAGATTTCCGGGCATGCCCACAATGTTCAGACTGCGGAAGTCCCGCTCCCAAAAAAAATCAGATGGCTCTGACTCTGGCTCAGGCTCAGGCTCCGGTTGCAGCTCCGAGACGTATTCGGGTTCCGGCTCCCAGGGTGGCGGCTCTTCCATTAACGGGGGCTCAGGTTCCAGTTCGGGCTCTATCTCAACTGCCGGCGTTGGCTGCACTTCTGGCTCAAAATCAGGTTCCAGCGTAGATTCAGCCACTGGCTCCGGCGAAAGTTCTGGCGAGGGCTCCGACTTTGACTGGGTTACAGGCTCAGGCTCGTCCCGGCTATCGCCTTCCGTTCGTGAAGCCACACTGCCACCTGACGGCGGCTGGCGACGATCGGATCCCGGGCGGAAAGCCAGCATTCGAAGCAACGTCATCTCAAAGCCCATGCGTGCATCCGGCGTAACCGCCAAATCCTTCCGGCCCATCAACGCCGCCTGATAGAACAGCTGGGCGTCTTCCGCACTGACCTGGCGGGCAAGGCTCTGAACCATGACCGCATCGCCCAGGGAATTATCGGCGCTGCCGGGCACAACCTGCTCCATGGTCACCCGATGGAACAGCGACAACAGGTCCGCCAGAATAATGCTGTAATCCGGAGCAAACTCCGAAATGCGCTGAATTTCAGACAGCAACGCGGGGCCATCCTCCGCCACCAGTGCATCAACCAGCCGGGCAATGTCGCCCTGATCGATGGTGCCCAGCATGGTGCTGACATCGCTGCTGTTCAGGGTCTGATTACCAAAGGCAATGGCCTGGTCGGTCAGGCTCAAGGCATCCCGCATGCTGCCATCGGCTGCCCGAGCCAGCAGCCAGAGCGCCGGCTCTTCAAACGGAATGGTTTCCTGGGTCAGCACATGGCGTAAATGCCCGGCAATGTGCTCCGGCGTCATGCGCTTCAGATTGAACTGCAGACAGCGAGACAGAACCGTAACGGGGAGCTTCTGCGGATCGGTGGTCGCCAGCAGGAATTTAACGTGTTCGGGGGGTTCTTCCAGGGTTTTCAAAAAGGCATTGAACGACTGATTGGACAGCATGTGCACTTCGTCAATCAGGTACACCTTGAACCTGCCGCGAGTCGGCGCGTACTGCACGTTGTCCGTCAGCTCGCGCATGTCGTCCACGCCGGTGCGGGAAGCGGCGTCAATCTCGATAAGATCAACAAACCGCCCTTCCTGAATTTCCGTGCAGCTGGAACAGGTGCCACAGGGGGTGGCCGTTACTCCGGTCTCACAGTTCAGGCAGCGCGCCAGAAGACGCCCGATGGTGGTCTTGCCCACGCCCCGCGTGCCGGTAAACAAATAGGCATGGTGAAGCCGCTGATTATCCAACGCATGGATCAAAGCCTGAAGAACATGCTCCTGGCCAACCATGTCCTGAAAGGTATGAGGGCGCCATTTCCGGGCGAGAACCTGATAACTCATATTGCATCAACTGCCGCTGAAAAACGGGCTCAATCTTAGCATGGTCCGGGGTCAGACCCCAGTGCATTTGGCCGGGTGAAATGGTTTGAGGTCTGACCCCGCAAAGCGCTATGCGACGGTCGGTTTGTCAGTCATTGGCCCGGTTGGGGTACAGGGCTGCGTTCTGCGCCTTGATCCGCGCACCCTTCTCTGCCTTAAATTTAGCGGCAAGGTCGCCTTCAATATCGATGAGTCTTGTGGCTGGGCCGTTCGGGTCAAGGCGCTCACGCACGACCTCTGGCCACTGCTTGACTGAGCGGCTGCGGCAGATTCGGTAGGTCATGTCCTGCGTAAACCACATGGGGTGGAATGCGTAAGCGTTCCAGAGTGCACCGCGCGCTGCGCCAACGCGGCCATCGCTTTGTTTGGCTTTGGCTAGTTGTTCTTTTGCATGATTCAGTTGACCCCGCATGGTGAACCCGGATTTGTTCAACTGTTCCCGGATAAAGGGAGTCTTCTGAGGCGCGTGCCGGCCTTCTTCATCGAACCAGGGGCCTTCATTCATGTAGGCCCGGAGGTATTCCCACAGCGATGCCAGCGTCTCTGCCCGCTTACCGGACGTATGGCCGCCAACGTTGAGAATGATTCGATCCTCGGGATCTGCAAAGCGCTGAAGGATCAGGTCCAGATTGGCGTGGGTCATGCTGCCTGCGTATTGATTAACGTTGCGGTACTCGTAGGCAACAGCTTCAATCCCCTCCCAGGGAATGTGGTAGAGCTTGCCATTTAGGTCGTAGTAGATTTCCTGGGTGCGGCGGTTGAAGATGATTGGCAGGGGGAAGGGGCGGTAGAGCTCCCAGGAAAAGAGCAGAATGAAAAAGATGAGAGGCAGTCCCATCAGCCACAGCCCCTCATAAAAAGGCACGCCAAAGACCCAAACTATGAGCGACACAACGAAAGTGCCAGTCACACCGAAAGCGGCCACTCCCGATGGTATTCCTTTGGACTCAGCCTTAGCAGTCTTGATGCTAAGATAGAAGTCACCGTGTTGTTCGACGCTGCCATATTGATTGGGAGCATAGCCACTGTTGTGGTCCCCTCGGAGCAAAAACCGGGGAAACTGGCTGGCAACCTTCTCGCCAATGTCGTTAAACAGTTGTCGGGCACTTTTGATCATTACAAAGAAACCTCAAGCGCTGGCATGGTCAGTCCCGGTTGGGGTTCGTAGGTGAGAGTACCTTCCAATCCGCTAATACGATCTTTTCCGTGATAAA
>Ga0306899_1000527_pt1 | contig 18871 bp, 23 predicted proteins | sample AntRauMFilla3764_FD_190407 | JGI IMG/M metagenome (GOLD analysis project Ga0306899, IMG submission 190407) | Saline lake microbial communities from Rauer Islands, Antarctica - Metagenome Filla 3 #764 (v2) (version 2) | ecosystem: Environmental > Aquatic > Non-marine Saline and Alkaline > Saline ... | reverse complement strand
CAAGAAGAAGTAAAGAAACAAGAAGAAGTAAAGAAACAAGAAGAAGTAAAGAAACAAGAAGAAGTAAAGAAACAAGAAGAAGTAAAGAAACAAGAAGAAGTAAAGAAACAAGAAGAAGTAAAGAAACGGAACTAGATATAGGTTATCTACCAATCCATGAAATAGTAGCAATTTAAAAATAAAAAAATGTAAGTTACATTATAGAACATATTTTATCTTTCCCTCGCATATCAGGTAATGTTTCTCTTTGTATGACATTTGGCATATTTGGATTTACATTTCTTTTTTGATTATTGTAAGCTGGTTTGTTGTAAAAAACATTTATTGGAGAGTTATTTGGTGGTCCTTGTGTTTGAGATCTTTCTTGTTCTTGTCTTTCGACAACCTTTGTTCCAAGATCAAATTTATTTGGATCCATTCCAAACATTACGTTGCCCCTATTCACATAAACTGTGTTGTTTGCAGGGTCAAAGAACCACCCTTTCTTTTTACATGTTTCCAAGTCTCCTGGTTTTCTAGTAAAAACTGGACAATATGTATTTCGAAATCCTTGGTCCAATTTACGTTCCATTTCTAATTTATTAAAAGGACAAGCATTGTGAGACAATTTTCCATCTTTACTGCACAGATAAAGACCAGGATCTTGAACTGCTGGGAGTGTTTGCTCTCTATATAAATAGTTGTCTGGATTGACACATATAAAATCATCTACCTTACCTCCTTTGGTACATATTTCTTGAAGATCATAGGGGGATATTAACTGTCCGTCTTTTTTTTTACAATAAGTGTTGATGTAAGGAAATCCTTTTGCTGCACTTTCAAGACATTTAGGAGTAGCAGATCCTGAATTGAGCATTTGTTGTAATTCAAAAGAGTATTCTCCAAAATTAGGATTACCTGATACAGGAAAACCAAAATCAATATCATTTAATTGACCATTTCCAACATTTTGATTAATAAGATCCATGCAATTCGATTGGACAACATCTATATTTTCTTGATTAGAAGCAAATACCCATTTCCTGTTTTCACAAGAAGACACTGGATCTAAAGTAGGATACTCTGGTGGATACGACTTCCAATAGTTGCGTGGAAAAGGCAGCATGATTTATAAGTCGCGTGTTATTGAGTTTCTTTATGAAAGAGCAAAAGTATATAAAAAAGAAAAAGATAAATTTCGAGAAAGAGCTTATAAAAAAGCTGCTGAAAGTATAGAGAAAATTCCCAAAAATACATTGGTACCAAACGATCTAGAAAATGTACCAGGAGTTGGTGTTCGTATAAAAGAAAAAATCATAAATTTGAATTCAGAGACTGATTCCACAACATCAAAACCTTTATCATATACATTAAGAAATATACATGGAATTGGACCTGTGAAAGCTAAACAACTTGAAAACATTGGATTAAATATGAGTAATCTACACCAAAATCTACATTTATTGACTCCTGCTCAAAAAATTGGATTAAAATATGAAAAGGAATTCCAAGACCCTATTCCAAGAAAAGAAATGAAAGATTATGATATGATATTATCAAAAGCAGCTAATAAAATAGGGTTACATATAACATTGGTAGGAAGCTATAGAAGAGGAAAAGAATCAAGTGGAGACGTTGATGCTTTAGTCACTGCAAACCATGATTTAGAATCTAAGTTTGTGTCTCTTGTACACCTGCTACAAAACATGAATTATATCAGTGATGTTATGGCTTTTGGAAAAAGAAAATTTATGGGAGTAATAAATGATAAAAGACGACTTGATCTATTAGCCGTTCCTCCTTCAAAATACCCTTTTGCTCTTTTGTATTTCACTGGATCGAAAGAATTTAATATTAATATGCGGAAACGTGCATTGCAAAAAGGAATGTCTTTAAGTGAACATGGACTCAAAGGCAATAATCAATTGATACAATCAGAAGAAGATGTATTCAAAGTTTTAGATATGGAATATTTACCTCCAGAAAAAAGACTATCATGAAATCACACATATACCACCTCCTGGACCTGTATTCACAGGTGGTTTATTCTGTGGTTGTACACTTGTTCTGTTAGAATTATCTATTAGTTTAGATGGAGTATAGTTGAAATTTCCTTTTGTGATAGAACCCGGAGGTATAGAAATAGGAGTAGGATTATTGGGTTGACCATTATCTATCATAACAGGAGATTTCTTGGCATCTACCAATGGACGATTATATTGATATTGTGTATTACCACACAATGCGGGGTCATTTAAGAATCTACTAGAACATTGTTGTAAAGAAGGAACACAATACTTACAAGAATCGGAATCTAAAGATTCTATTAAGAATTTTAAACGAGCATTTTCGGATTCTATGCGCTGAATTTCTCCCGCAGCTTTACTTTTTGAAGCACATCCTTGTATTTTTGCAGCATCTTCTGTTGCTTTTAGTACTACATTGTCAAAATCCCCAGCTAATTTGTCATACAAGCTCTTAGACTCAGAATTTTCTGCGTCACGAGCTTCTAACAAAGCCTGTTGATATGCTATCTTAGTGTTTTGTAATTCATTGTAATGACTTAAATTGTGTTTTTGTAAAGACTCTCGAGTACTCTCTTTTTCTACAATTCGATTATTACATAACTCAAGCTCTCTTTCATAACGATCTCTAATGGTTTTAACTTGTTGAAATGAATCTTTAAGAAAATTACATTTTTGAGACTGTTGCAAACAAGTTTTTCTGTCATTCTTTAGAACTTGTTGTTCATCTAAACACGAATTTTCTAACATCTTCATGTTAGCAAGTTTAGTCTGAGTCTTCAACATATCTTCATAAACAACTGTACGTTCGGAATCACATCCAGTGTATTGTTTCGAAACTGCATCCAGAAAATCTTGTAAATTTTTCTTACGTCTAGTATTTTCTTCTAAAAGAGCAGAACATTTGTTTCTATTCACATTTATCTCTTCTAATTTTCTTCTTTTCTTAGCATCTTCTTCTCGTCTAGCACGACGTTCATTTTCTAAATCATTATTCCATTTAGTTTCTTCGGTCACATTTTCTTTTAATATCTCAAGCTCATCTAAACATTTGTTTTTATTAGGTTTACATGAACTCCATTCGGATTCCACAAAGCCTAAAGTAGCGCGACGAGTTTCTAAAATATTTTTTTCACTTTCTTCTCTGATTTTAGCATCGTTAAACACATTTGTGTAGGATGAAACATTTTCAAGCCATTGATCTCTCTTAACCTCTTCTTGAAATACGTCATTGTTCAAATCAGTGACTTCTTGACGAAGAGGTATTATAGTATTTTTTAAACGATTTTTCAAAATATTTTTGTCATTAATATTACGGTTTGTATTTTGAACATTGTTAAGTATAGGATCAGTGAGAAAGCCACATTGGTTCGTATCTATTTTTTCCCAAAATGTTCTTAGGTTGTTTTGAGTAATCTTAGAAGGATCTATCTCAAATATAAATTTATTTATGGGACCAGTGTGAGAATCATCTATTTCGCTAGAATGAAAATGACGAAGAGTGAACGGAGATTGAGCAATAGTGTTCTTGACACTTGTCCCTACCATCGCATAATCCTGCATATCCTGTCCAGAATCATCATACATGTAACAATAATGACGTCCTTGTTGTTTGGCATCTCTGGGTTTCCACTCATTTAATCGTTTGGTATCCAAATAAACACTCGATATCTTGTAAGCATCAGGACTGGTAGTGTACACATCTGGACGTAATAACTCACATGCTGATATAGAAGAACCTTGTTTCAAGCGCCTCTGACCTTCCTCATTTAATTTCATTGCGTAATTTACATCTAAACCCAGAACTTTTTCATTTTCTAAAATATAATAATATTGATAGAGACACATTTAAAGTAACAAGTGTCACATGTGATATTGGACCATTTTATTACTTGGATAAAGAAAAATGGGATTTGTATTTTACATGTCTTTTTTCTTGATGATCCATTTTAAAACTTCTAGATGATTATTACATGCTGAATTCATCATAGCTTTCTGACCATTAAACACATTATTTACATGATTATATACATAATCAAGAACATTAGTTTTTCCATTTCCGTACTTTGATACATTTTCTATTGTGAGTTGATCACGACCTTCTTCTCTATTTTTGTACAACCAATCTATAATGTGAATATGACCATTAAATATTGCTGCATTTATTGGATCATTGCCTACATAAACATTTTCAAATACATTTTCATGTAACCAAACAAGAATTTCTAGATTTCCAGATTCGGCAGCTCGTGTAAAGACATTATGCGTTAAATATTGTGGTATGTGTATGAACAACCATTTTAATACACTAAACATTCCATTGAATGCCGCAATCTCCATGGTATCTGTATTAAAAATTGGTTGATTTGAGTTCAATTTAGTTACTTTACCGATGTTGTCATAAGACCAAGTAAATGAATTTAAAATTAAATCTTGGTCATTTGGATACATTTCTATAAGTTCATATGCATAACTATCACTTAAAGTGTAATTTTCTTGTAGATTTAATGGGATTAAATGTTTTATCACTTGATTAAATTGTTTATTCACTAAACGAAGGTTTCTGACAATATAACGGTCAGAATCATGATAAAGAAATTTAATTGGAATGAATTGTAAATCTAAATATAGACTATCCCAATACATCATTTCAAGTTTAAGTTTATTTAAAGATTAAACATATGATCAAATCAATTTTTAAAATTGATTGTCATGTATACTTAATAAGATCCATTAGTTCTTGCCTATTTTTAGTACCATTCGGAAATACGTCAGAATGTGCAGAGTCTTGATACATGTCGAAGGAAATGAGTAGAGGCTTTGATGAATAATATCTGCATGTAAATGTAAAAAGTGTTTTACAATTTAAAAACAATTCAAAATGAAATACCAAAATAAAGGATATTTCATTTTAATATTATTTATTGTAATACCTTTTTTCTACAAACTACATAAGAAATCAGAGAATAATTTATCTTTTGGCGAATGGCTTTTTTCAAAAAAAGGATTATTAAAAACAACAATTGATTATATTTATTCAAGAAATAATAGTGAGGATAAACAAAAAGAAAATCATTTTAAATATATGTATAAACAATATGTAAAAACAAAAGATAAGAATTTGCTCTACAATTTATTTAAAAGTCCATTTTATCTAAAAGAAAGAGCTAAAATAATTCCCCAACTTATTGAATTTATAAAAACTGAAAAAATAAATTCTAAAATTAATAAACTAAACATCAAATTTAAATCTGAAACAGAATACCCTTGGTCAATTAGTTGATCCAATATTAGTTCAATGCATTCGTAGGGTAAATTTGTAAAGCTCATTTTAAAAAAATATATAGTTAACCAAAGTGAAAATTCTTTTTATACAGTTGAAAATCGGTTTATTAGTTGAAATAATTAGTTATTACAATTCTGACATTTGGTGTCTCTAAATGGCATCCCATATCTACGCAATTCAAATAAATACTTCATTGTGATTTCTCTTGACAAAGAATCTCCTTTAAACGGAAAAATAGAGTTTCTGGAATTACGGCAACTTTCATAAATTGCAATCTTGATTTCAATATCATCAATTAATTTCATGCTTTTTGGTTCTTCATTGTCTTCTGATACAGAAATATAATCATATTTGTCATTATAATAATCTTTTATCATTTCAATATGTGCAGTTATAGAAAATTCTGATAATTCATGTTGATCTTCTATGTCAATTTCACTCAAAAATGTTTTCAATCTATAAAGAGAAGCCCAATTTTCATAAAGATTACAAACTTGTTCTAAACCATGAATCCATTTTAAATGGTCTTCTTTGTTTTTTACAATTCTACCAGAAATTTTGATTATACTAATTTCATCAGATATTTCTTTTTGTTTTTGAATCGTTTTATTTATTACATTTGAAGCAGATTTAAATGCACTCAAGCATTTTTCGGCTAACAATAATTTTTCAAGACATAAATCCATTGTAAGAGATTGCTAAATAGATGTAATTATTAAAATATATAATAAATCAATTTTTATATATAATTTTTTTGAATTAAAAATAAACAAATGACTACTAATTGTATTCTTTCTCCTCCTATAGATTGTACAAATAAGAAAAATAAAGAAGATGATAAAATGATTGGTAAATTTCCTGTATCTCCTGAAGAAGTGAGTAAGTATTTTATGGTGGCAGACAAACTTGATCCAAAAGGAATTTTCACTCCTCAAGTATTTGGTTCATGTCCAGTAGCAAAAGAAAAAACTCCATCAGGTTGTGGAGAAATTCAAATTGTTTTGGAAAAAGGTGTCTATGATTTAACCTTACCTGTTCCATTTATAAAAATATTCAAGAAGCTAGAACCTGTGTTTAAAGGTCTTGTAATAATGGATCAAAATAAAGTCTTGTTAAACAATATTACAATGCAAAATATAATGTATTCAATGAAGAATCCTAAAAAAACAATGTTTACTAATATTAAAGATTTATATGCGTATGATGATATTTACAAGTGGACTATTGTTCGAAAAATTAATGATGAAACAAAATTAAATACACCTCCAGATTTGTTTATCATAAATGCATTTGATAATTTTTATGAATCAAAGTTAGCAGGTGATAAAGATAGATTTACTATTTTGGATTTCATAGACACAAATTTTGACAGTAGCTACAAGAATATTTATCAAAATAGTGTATATAAATCTAATGTACCAAATATATTCAAAGAATTAGCTCGTCGATCTTTTGAAAGTGAACAAGATAATGAAAATGACCCATTATGGATACGATTTTCACCAGAACAAAGGATGAAAGATTCCATTCCATTTTTTTATATGAATCCTTTTAGAACAGACATTTTAAATTCTAGGATGTTAATAACTGAGAAAATGCATTCTGATTTCTTAGAAGTGTTTTTAAAACAGTTTGCAGAAAAAGTCTCTGTTTATGGCATGGGTATCACATTATTAGAATTGGTAAATCAAGACTTTTTACACCAAATAGACAGTGGTGTGAAACAACATCCTGTGTTTAGAGAAGTTATACAATTAATAGCTGACATGATTTCTCCTAATCCAGTTGGACGTATTACTGGAAAACAAGCTTTGGATGCGTATTATACAATTAGTTCACGTTTGTAATATTAAACGCAAATCCGGTTCCCAACACATCCATTGATAGTTCATTAACCATTTTGAGTAAAAGTGAAATGAGACATGTAAAAGATTGGTGATAAATATCTTCTTCCAATGAATCTGGAAAAAATGGGATATTAATACTTTGTGACATTTTGGAACTTAAATCACATGCCACTTCATTGATGTGCATCTTCTCTTCTTCAGTTAAAATTCTTTTTCTCGTCTCTGTCACCTGTTTTTTACTTCTTTCTGCGTGTAAACGGAAGGTAATTCCCATACACGTAAAGGACATGAGTTGTAATGTGTCAAATAAGAAACACAAAATAAGTACAATAGAATTCCTCAACAACATACGAATAAGAGGATTACTGACTTCTTGTTCTAAAAGATTAGTAACCATTTTTAATTGAGGTGTACGCAAAGCTGCTACTCTGTTTTTTTTTGATCTGATGCATTTGAGAACAGTTTCTCCAAAATTGTGACAAGTTAATTTAAAACCATGTATAACAAATTCTTTGTTTCCCAGTTGATCAAGTATGATATTTAGAAGTTTTCTATAAAAAAATCTTTCTAAAAAGTCAGGTAAACAGTCTAATTGAATCAGACTGTTTTTCCTGAGATAAACATCAATTAAATAGTCCACGTCATCTTTGTCATTTTCCTTTTGACCTCCGAAACCAAATACACGCTTAAAAAAATTCAGCATGTGGGTGTTTATAGTTTATCTTTTTTTAATTGTTCTCAACATAACATTATTTATGTATGCTGGAAGGATCAAAAATAAAAAAAATGAGGAATATAAGCACAATAAAGGAAAAGAAACATTTAGTGATTTATACAGTGATACAAATCCAGATGTAAGAAGACGTGGTACACTAAGTTCAAGTTTTCCTGCATTTTGGTTTCATGCAGAACCAAATGGTTTTTTATGGATTGGTGATTTTTTGTTACAATGGATTCAAGCAAGTGGGAAAGACGTTTATTTTATGGTAGAATATGATATACCATTGGGAGCATATACTACAAGCTATGGTTTAAACACTGGAGGTGATAGCATCTTGAGTCCTTTATTTTTTGATCTTAGTCGACAAGGTGTAAAATTTCAGAGTGATAGATGCGAATTCCCACAATTTACAATCTCATATGGCATTAAGTTTCAGAATGAACATTATACTCGTATCACATATAATCGTCAGGAAACAAAGAAAAAAAGTGAATTATTCAAAACATATGCCCAACCTACCAGCAAACATTATATTCCTGAAGCTTATTCACCTATTAATGCTTGTCCTGAAATGAAACACAAGAAATTGTGTGCTATTCAATAAACAAAAAAATGATATACATCATAATTTTTATGTTTCTAGCACTTTTGATAGCCTGGTATTTACAATACATTAAGAATTCAAGTAAAAATGGAGGAAAAGAGCGTTTTGAAGAAAATGGAGAACCTATGCGTGTGAATGCCAAAACATTCAGTCAAATTGGTAAGTTATCAGTACGTTTAATAGAAAACATCAGGACCAATATTTTAATGTTTTCTGACAAGATGATGGTTAAAGGAAAAGAAACTTTGGATGTCTGTACAAAGAATAAGAAAGATATAACATCTCTTGTACAACAGATTCAATCTATGAAAACCAAATTAGATCAAATAGATTCTTGGTCTGCAAACAAAACTTTAGAAAGTAGTGTTTTAGAGCTTAAAAATGCATTGGATATGATCAATGCTATCAATCGTGAATTGATTCAAATTCAATCTTCGTCAATTACCTTATTGCAAAACTCCATCAAAGTAAGAAACACAAAATCTATTCAACTCTCTAAAGAAGTATTCACTGGAGAGAATAAAACACAATATGAAAAGAACAAAGAAGATGCAATTTCTGATATAACTCAATTTAGCGAGCTGCGAGAGAACTTGTAGGCTCCATAAATGGAAGAGCTAATCCTTCTTGAATAAGAGTCCCTCCGAGATCTCGTCCATCTGGTATTTTTAGACGTGCCAAGTATCTTCCATATTTATCGGTACCATTTAATAGTTGCAAACCTTGTTTCAAAACTAATGTGTTTTGGTCCACAACCTTTTGCAGATCATTGTCACTTAGTGAAGGTAGTGTATTACCACTAGTGTCTTTGCTAAGTTTTTGTTCAAATTTACTATTTGTTACCAAATTGACAACTCGGTCACGAGCTTTAAAAGCACGTTGAGATTCTTCTGTCATAGCTTTTGAGTGTGATTGTGGCATTTCAGGTGTGTCTATACCTACTAATCGGCATTGTAATTTCCAATATTTGTCTTTAAGTTTTATACATGCCCAAACGGTGTCTCCATCATAGACACGGATTATTCTACAATCAAAAATGCCTTGTATTATATATTCTTTCAATTCCTGAAAAGTTTTGGGCTTTTTGTCCTTCTTTAGAATCTGGAGAAACTTTAATATTTTGTGCATACTTCCTTGAATATAAGAAAATGCTTATAGTTTAAGCAAAACGACAAAACCAACAAACGTAATGTCTGTCTCGGATGTTCAATTTATCAAAGATAATAGTGAAAAAACAGGTCATATCATAAATATAGACTCTAGTGAACGCGATAAAGTTGCATATCCATCAGCTTCTCATTTTTCAGTAACATTTGACCAAAATTTTCAATATGTTTATGGCCTTAATGTAATAGATGCAAATATGCCTTCATCCATGTATAACATAGAGAATTATAATAACACTTTGAAATATCATCTTGCCTGGTTTACAGATCCCGTAAATGACCGTGATTCATTTACAAATGATGTTTTTATTCATTTACATGCTTTCAGTATATTTGCACCATTCTTTAAAGAAGTATATTCCAAATCAAATGGAGGAAGTCCAGAATTTACAAGTCAAAGAATAGTTATTGGTAAAGAAGGTAAAACATCACCTTTGGCATCAGACAATGGACCTAATTTATTTACACAACCCCAACTTTATCCAAAAATGAATGTACGTCAAGTTGATTCTTTATTTTCAGGATCTGAATATTATTATATTGGAGGAAATGGACAAGTTTCTAATTCAGATGAAAGTTTTGGTAAATTATATAGAGCTACCAATATTTCTGCTATAGAAGCACTTGCTCCATTTGTAAAAAGAGTTGATGTTATATCTAAGTTTCAAAAAGAATATAGAGGATATCCTATTTATAACCGTCCTGAATCCCCAATAAATGTAATCCCAGAGGCTTTAATTTTAGGTGATGGACGTCTTTTGACCTATAATGGATATAGTTTTTCAGACAATGAATATGCTAGGGTATTTGGGGGTATGAACCAAACAAATTCTCTAGATTCATTAGATTGGTGTAGAATGATAATACAGAGTAGCTCAGTATCTTTAGATCCTGGAAACTATACTTTGTTTTCTTTCAGAGACCAAATAAATAGTCTGATTGATCAGAGTTTTATAGTGAATTCAACAAGTGGAGGAACAGTGGGCTTCCCGTTTACTGGATCTCAGAAGATTTCTTTTAAGAAAACCAATCTTCAAGGTGAAGTCACAAAAACCAGTAAACTTAAATTGACTATGACTTCAGCATCTTCTTTGTTTTTCTTGGATTATGAAATGTCTAACCTGTCTAAGGTTATAGGATTTTCAACCGTAAGTAAGAAAGTAGAGATAGATGCAAGTTACAAACTAATGAGGATGAGTGATAACATGTCCTACATCTTTTCATTGAAACAAGGAATAGATGAAGAACAAGCAATCATTCCACATGGTGTAATTTATTTACTTGGACCTCGGTATGTAACTTTACGTTGTCCAGAAATAGAATCATACAATTCGTATATGAATAATGTGTCTAAAGGAATTGGAGTTTTTAAATTGGCAATGAACCAAGAAATGATGCAGCAGAGATTGGATTTCATTCAATACATTAAAAAACCCTTTAATCCTATAGAAAAACTTAACAAACTTACTTTCCGTTTTGAGCTTCCGGATGGAAGTCCGTATGATTTTAAAGGAATTGATATGTTCATGATATTACAAGTAAACTGCTATGTTCTTGTTTTACCAAAACTTGATGATAGTATCACAAATCCAGAGTATAATTCCAATTTGATTGAACTGCAACGCCGGGATTTTGAAAGAAATAACATAGTTGAATCTTTTGGCTCTAACACTTCTGAAGAAGATTCCGATGATGACAATATAGTTAAAGAATTAAACTCTTACATGCAAGAGCCTTCATCTAAGGTTTCAAAGAGCTGATCTGATGAAACATCAGGTGCTAAACAATCTAACTCAAATTCTGAAGTATATGGAACAGGAATCGTGACATATCCTTCACCTCCATCTCGTTGCATATCTTTTTCTTCAACTCCTACATCCTCTTCAATACCTGTTTTATAGTCTATTTTTGTAGGATTAATGGGATGAAATGCTGGTGTTTTAGGATTATATGATGGATTCCTGTAGAGTTCATCCATATAGATAACAGGAATGTCATCTTCATCAAATTTTTCTCGGTATTTCAACATAAAACCAATACACAACAAGATAACAAGGATTGAAGCAAAGGTGGTGTAGATCGCCAACTGTGATGTAGCCATTTATGTGACTTTTGATAAAATGTGTGAAGGTTGTTGTAAAATGTTTGGAGAACGTTTTTGACATTCCATAAAATTTCCCTTGTCACATAGATATTCAACATCTAAATAAGTGTAATCTCTGTCATGTGAAACATTTTTCACAAGATGTGGAGTTGAATTCATTATTACAATTACACCTCGCTTAAAATTTTTGTTTCCATGGAGTCCAATTTGTCCCTTTCCACTTGCAGACGCAGAAACCACAGCTTCTTGTATATTGTATGAAGGCCATGGGTTTGATTTATTGATCGACACTTCTTTGAGACTAGTAAAAGTAAAATAAAACATGAAACACATTATTATAGCCGCAATACTTATTACTATCTTCATTTTCATCTCCATTGTCACTTTATGGCGTAGGAGAGAAGCTTTTGACCTATATTATGACAGCATGGCAGGATGGCCTCTCATGCTGAAATTACCAAAAATAAATTATGCCCTAAAGCACGAAATCACTGGTATTGCAGGTTATTGTGTCTTAGGAGAATTAGTGCTGAGTTGGGGAAGAGTTGACAATCCTATAGTCATGTTCAATACAGATATGTCAGTGCCATTTAAAGAACCTGGTCCTTTTGGTGTGCTTGTATGTCCAGGTTTTATGCAAGGTCAAACAACCAAAGAAGAACCTCGCGTCTTGACAACTACTAGTAGTAATATGGGAGTATGGGGATTCACTGTAGAAAACATGTCAATCCTTGAACGTCCCTTATATTATTTGGCATGGGGTGCACTTGATCCATCAAAACATTATCATGATATTGAAACACCTCCTGAAATAAGAACAAATATGATGAAAGACAGGGCTAGATTAAAACAATTATTTATAAATAATAATAAAGAGCTAGCAAATAAATTTAACTTATAGTGTAGGATTATTCGTCATCAAAGAGTTCATTTGTTTTTCAGATTCAATTAATCTTAAATGTAGTGTATTTACTAATTCTCCTAATGACATTTTATCAACATTCATTGTGTTTCCACCTACCAGTTTTAAACCGTCTATTAATTTTTGCTTCATTTCATCCTCACTGCTATTTTCATTTTTACCTGATTGTTCCATTATTTTTGTGGCAATATAACAGATGTGATACCTAATTGCTTCATTTATAAGACTTACATATCTACCTTTCTTTTGATCTTTCTCAGGTTTTTTTTCTTCCTCTTTCTCAGGTTTTTTTTCTTCCTCTTTATTTTTGTCTTTTTTGTTTTTTTTATCCTTTTTCTTATCTTTTAAGAATGTGAATAAATGTACTGCTTGTATGAGTTGAGTATCCCAATCTTTTTTCTCATTTGCTTCTTTACGCTTATTTTCCAGTAAATCTCTTACACTTTTAATATTTTTATCGTCAGTTGCCATGTTTTCTTTACATGGAAAGAAAAGAAAAAGACAGATGCAGATTATATTTGATACACAGTTTTATTCGATTTATGCTCTCAAAATCATTAGTTCTTTATTTATGTGGTTATCAATGCTTATGGCTCAACGCTTGTTTTCAGAAGTGTATATGAAACGTGTGTATGCTAATCAAACATCTCCTCCTAATCTCCAAAAAATGTTAATTATGATGTTCTTTATACATGGAGGTTTTAACCTGTTTATTTTAGTTATTCTGGCTTTACTATATTTCACTTTGTATCAAAAAAATTCTCTTTTTGTAGTTAATAGTTACCTAATTCAGTCATATATAATGGATTACCTATTTTCAATAGCTGTAACTTGGTTTATCACTTTTATTGTAGCAAGTATAATGCAGAGTAAAAAATATTTTAGATATGAAACAGAAGGACTGAGAGCTATCCGTGCATTGTCAGACATTACATTTTACATTTCAATTATTGTGAACTTGTTTCCTTTTAGTTACCTCATTATGTAAGACTCCAAAATAACAAGGAACATCATTAGGATTATATTTCCAGGCGTTATGCATACCTAGTGCATGTTCATTGAATGCATCTTCTGTTGAAAAATCGTATGCCACGTCTCTAGGTGCTGCATTTTCCACATGTCTAGCAAAGAACACATCTTCCGGTAATTCGACTGAGTTGTTTTTGTACAAAATGTTACTGTCTTTTTTGTGTTTCACACAGGTGTCATACATATCCTGTATCACACGAAGCGACAATCCTCCATTAAGACCCCTACTCATACCCACCTCTCCAACAAATGATTTATTCATTTCATTCATTTCTAAAGGAGCTCCAACATAAGAGTAATTCCAGGCGGGACTGTTCTCTAAACCTTGTCTAAATAGGATTCCATCATCTTGAATAAACAATGCCTTGCCCTTATAGCCTTTGTCAATAATCTTTTTCCAGAATGATGCATCTTTCATCATACGATCATAGCTTTCACGTTCCCAAATAGAAGGCAATATTTCCACATCAATATCTGCTCCTTCTCCAAATTCATCAGAATAAGATTCCTTACTACTATTGGTGGTCAATATGAGAAAACGCCACATACCTGGTTTAAGAGAGTTCAGACTGGTTCTAATCGCAGCCTTTTTCCAAAAATCCAGAGGACGTGTATCTATGTAAATCACAACAGGACTGCTTTGAGATGTAGCAGTTAAGAGAATCTGTTTATTTTGATAAGTTTCAGGGTTTGCTTTCATGTACTTACCCCAGAAATTATAAAATATCTCACCAGTCTTATCTCCTGCCATAATTAATTTTTTCAAATGTTCTTTCCCCTCATAAAGAGAAAACTGTCCTTCATCAAACAGGGCACGGTTTTTGTAACGTTGATATTTTAAGCCATTTCCTGTTGTATTTTCAAGACAAATTTTAGAAGGAGATCCGGTTTCACTCGTGTCTAATGGCATATGACCAATTGTCAATAAATGATAATATGGACAACTTTTTAAGAATGAAGGATCCACTCGATTGCCTTTTTCTTTGAGTTTATCCAGATCAAAAATTTGTGATTTAAGACTCTGCAACACATATTGAACATCATGCATTAGCTGATGTCCATAAGCTTCATGAATGAACATTTTTCCTTTTTTGAGATCTTCCATATTGTGTAGAGTAATTCGGTTTCCTGTAACATGGTTGACAGTACAAAGAGTTTCAATTTCATCTACAGAGACATAATGAGTATCAGTATAAAGCTTACTAAAAAGTGTATATGGACTTTCAGAGTTAACACTCACCACATCCGAGCTGGTTCCCAGTCTTCTTTTGATTTTTTCTTTGAGTTTTTCTTGAGCAAACTCCAAGTTTTCAATCAATTTCTGTTCAAATGCGTCTACCGTGCGTGACAAGAAGATCTCCATATGTTCTTTGTTGTCAAAAGGTTTTCGTAGAAGAGCAATGGTGTTAGTCTTGAGAAAATGAACCAAGAGTTCTTTTGCATTTCCTTGTGTTGCATTATAAGCATCATCTATAGCTAATTTGGAAGGATAAAAAGTGGTGGGAAATGTGAAAGGTATGAATTCTTGCAACATATTCCAATACACAAGACCAAATTTAACACGAGGTTGATCAAGTAATTTTTGATAGTCCAGACTTTCATCAGTTTCATCAAACACATCTTTGATATTAGCATCCTTGGCATTGGATAGGTTGCCCCATATATCAAAAACCTCTGTAATAAAATCAACTTCCATTTATTCTAAAAGAGATCGAATTCCTTTGCGTTGTAAAACGCATTTATTTAAAAGTAAATTTAAATAAACTAAATAAAAAAATGCTCAAAGATGCTTTAGAACTCTTGGGTTTAGAAATGCCTATCCCAGAAAATGTAGACAAAATTTCCAGTAACCTTGAAACACAGTTTAAAAAAAGATGCAAAGAATTACATGTAGAAAATGATGAACTTACACGTAACCTTTTGATCCGTGCAAGAGATTACTTTAAGGACATGTGTGAAATGTATACTGCGTCTCGTGTCAAAAATAATAATAAACAAACTATTGAGATTCTCAATAGAGTATATGAAAAATATAACGATGAAAATGATAAAGGATACCAAATGGATGATTTTGATGATGATAAGGATCAAGAATACAGGATAAAATATAATGCTAACTGTGAGCTAGAAGGAATAGATGAACATGAAGATCCATTTATTGGAAATAAATGTGCTCTTTCTCACATGGGTGTTGCAACTACTGACTTGAAACATGCATTCATGGGGACTAATAGTTTACCTGAATATGAAAATAGAACACCTCCTACATTACAAGAATATATGGCTCAAAGGGAAAAAGATGATGAAATGTTTAGCAAAACAAAAGATTTTAGCTAAAGAAATACATACTCCATATTTTTCATAAGAGAGTGTCCCATTTGATGGGCATAATTTTCACGCTGTTGAAGAGTTAATGTTCTTTGCGAATTTAAATAGGACGCAAATGAATGACGAAGAGAGTTAACTGATACAAACTGATTGTCATCAAATATCTTTTTTAAAGACATGTTCGAATATTTCTGAAAACTTGGTCCGTAAGGAAGTCCATCACGTTTTACAAAAAGATATTTTCTTGGACAATTTTTAAGAGACTTATGCAAAACTTTTAAAAGGTCACCTGGTATTTCTACACGTAATTCTCCCATACTTTTTGCTGTCTTATATTCTCTAAAACAACAAAATGGAGGATTACTTTTTAAATCTATAAAATTATGTTTTCCATCATCTTCATTGATCAACATATCAGCATAATCCTGTTGTCGACGTGGAGGAATGTAGGTATACATACACATTAATAAATGTGACATATCCCCATAAGGTAAAGAATCTCTTTTAGGAATGACAGTATTTTCCCAGTCTAAGAGACCATGACTTTGTCTAGGGGTTGGTAGATTACTTTTGATTCTCAATGACTTTTCATGTTCCAATTGCTTATAAGCTTGCAACCATGCCTCATATATTTTTGGATGCTTGCATTTTAAAGTGCCATGTTTTAAATATGCTAAAATACTAGAAACACAAACTAATTTGGTCTCTTCAGTGCTATCTTTTATATTTTCAAGTACTTTTATGGGATCTGAAGAAAAAATGAGCTGTTTTATTGACTTTGCACCACATTTCTTGGACATAAATAATAGCTTATTTTTGTAATTTACTCGAGTACTAGGGGATATGTTCAATGATTCTCCATCAAATACACTCAATATTTCGTCATTCATGTTGTTTTATCAAAATATACATAAAAGCAATCTAACTACAATATGTCTTGGAGACCCCATAGAAAAACCAATAAAATGGCCCTAGAAGAATAGCCAACAAAAAACCAAACATCTTCTGTAGAGCACTTCCTGAGTATCCAAAACATATGATTGACGTGATAAAAGCCGACAAACCTGCAAGTACCCAAATACTAATAAGACTAAGAAAAACAATCTTTTTTATTGACTTTTGTTGCACGTCTTTCTTCTCTTTTTTCAAATCCATGCCAAATTCTTTTACGGATTTTTGTTGTGTGTTTTCACTATCAACTTCCATTATTTCTTTTTAAACAATATAATAAATATTTTTTTAATTCTAAAACATATGAAAACATTAATTTTTTACAATTAAATTATTGATAATTATTATAAATGCATTAATGAATTTCATAAGTGGAATAATGAATAATATAATTAGTGGATTATTGAATACAACATCTCACCACAAATGACAAAAACTTAAACTTTTACAATTGAAAAATTAACTTAAGTATATCAAAATATTCAATGATAAAAATAAGTGTTTATAATGAGTCAACTGGATATTTTTATGGTGGTTAAAAGTAGATTAGATACAATAAAATATATCCATAAAGTACCCAAAAAATATTTACATCCTAAAAATGAAACCAATTTTCTAAAATTTAATATGAATAATAATGTTCCACTTGAACTTATTAAATTATACAACGAAATATTCAAATATGATAATGACATTGCATTTTGCTATTTATGTAAAAGATTCGGAATGAGTATAGATAAAAGTAGTTGTGAAAATCTAGTTAAAAAAATTATTCAATATAACTCTGAAAATATAATGAAAATCTTAATTGAAATGGGAATAAATACACAACAAGCAGATCATCTTTTTCTCAGATATGCGAAATCTTTGAATATTGAGAATAATCAGATGATTAATATTCTCATTAATTCTGGAGCAGGTCTTAATATAGAAAAAAGTTATGAAAAATTCAGAAATCAGAAACATTATGAAAAAATGAAATAAATATTTTTTCATTCTGAATATTTTTTTACGTGTTAAATTATGACTTGTCTGATAATTTTGTATTAATGTAATCAATTATTACTTCTTTAGTCTCTCTTATAGACAGATGTCTATGTTTTTTTACATAGATAATAAGCTCATCGAGACTTAGTTTATTGATATCTTTTTGGTGAGTCGAGTTACCACCTCTTTGCTTTTGTTTTGAACCTTGTCCAGACTGCTGGCATTGTTGAGTGCCATTTCCCCACTCTTGACCTGTAACGAATATTTTATCTTTGAATCGATCTTCCATACATTTTCTAAATTTTGGATTTGCAATTCTTTCAATAGCTTCTTTTACATTAGTGACCATCTTGTTTATATAATATTGTAAAAAACAATCCTGATTTTAACATATGATGTGACCGTATATTATAAGAATTACATGAATTTAATGACAAAATAATTATAAATTGAACAAAGATATCTTATTTTTTTCAAATTCTTATATTATTAAAAATATACATCATGAAACGATATCAACTTATAGATAATATTGTAACATTAAAACTTGAGTATTTAGAGAATCACACAATATTAAAAAATAGAATTGACTATTTTTCACTATCATTCAATCTTTATTTACCATTTAGTTTTGTAATGAAAAATATTGATAAAACTTGGAATTGGAATATCATAATTGAAAACTTAAATATAAAATCAAATATTGTAAAATCAAATTTAGATAAATTATGGAATAGTCGATTAATTAACATCTCAAATCAAAATTTAAATATTATAAATGAAATCGAAAATCATTCAGATAAGGACTCTGATTGGTGGTTTATTATAAGTACTTATCCGAATATTACATGGGATATTGTAATAAATTATCTTGATAAACCATGGGATTGGTGTATGTTGCTTGGAAATTCTTCATTTTTATG
>Ga0306899_1000526_pt1 | contig 18878 bp, 11 predicted proteins | sample AntRauMFilla3764_FD_190407 | JGI IMG/M metagenome (GOLD analysis project Ga0306899, IMG submission 190407) | Saline lake microbial communities from Rauer Islands, Antarctica - Metagenome Filla 3 #764 (v2) (version 2) | ecosystem: Environmental > Aquatic > Non-marine Saline and Alkaline > Saline ... | reverse complement strand
ATGGTTTGTTGTTTGGGCAGGAGGGGCGGTCTTTGGTGTCGGCGGTGCCGGTGGTTTTCTTGTGCCACTGAAAGTAGCCGATCCAGAGCACGAGCTGGGCGATGGCAACGGCTCGCTCGTTGAGTTCGAGCCCGATAAACACGCTTAAGTCCGTGCCATTCTGACATGACCCTGCTTGATTATTAGAGTTTTATGGGCGGGTTATCTGGTTGTCTGCGTCTCACGCGACGAGGTTGTCGTTACGGGGTGGCTTCCGCCTTGCGCTTGGGCAGATGGTCTCACAAGTTCTTGGTCTTATGCTGGGAAAGCCTTTTACATTTATCTGTGGTGACGATGACTATCTTGTTTCGGAGCGGGGTAAGGCATGGTTTGCGGCGCAGACGAAGGACTTGATGGACGACCTCTCCAAAGAGGTGGTGGACGGGCGCGCGGGCAATGTCGCGGAGGTGGAGGAGGCGATGAACCGCTTTATCAGTGCGGTGCAGACGCTCTCGCTCTTTGGCGAGCGCAAGGTGGTCTGGCTCAGGGATGTGAGTTTTCTGGCCAACAGCCAGACGGGTAATGCGCAGGGCACCCTGGACTTGCTGGAGAATCTAAAAGCGGCGCTTGACGGGCTCGATCCTGAGACGGTGGGGGTGCTGATCACGGCCCAGCCGGTTTACAAGGTGCGTAGTTTCTATAAATGGTGCCAAAAGGCGGCGGATTTTACCGTCCTTTCCGGCGGTAAAGATGCTGCAGCGATCTGTGCGAGCTTGATCGAAGAAGAATGTGTGAAAGCCGGGATTTCGATGAACCGGAATGCGGTGCAACTTTTGATCGGAAAGGTCAACGGCAACACCCGGTTGATCGTGGAGGAGACCCGCAAGCTCTGCACTTTCGCGCATGGTAGTGATGAGCCGATAAGCGAGCAACTGGTCAACGCGCTGGTGCCGAACTTCGGGGACGGGGATTTCTTTGAAGCGACGGATGCTTTTTTCTCGCTCAAACTGGAGTGGACGCTCGATGCGCTGCGGCGGCATTTTTTTACTAATAAGGAGTCGCGGCCTCTACTGGGGAGCCTGCAAGGGCGCAATCGCCTGATGATCCAACTGCGGGTGCTGCTTGATGCCGGGGCCATACGTCTCGGTGGGCGTGGTATTTCGAAGGCTGATCTGGAAGCGGCGGGCCGAACCTATGAGCGGCACTTCGGGGAGAATTCCGAGAAGAGCAATTTAAACGTTTTTACGCAGAATCCCTGGTATCTGGGGCGCCTGGCGGAGGCGGCGGCAAGGGTGCCGCTGAAGAAGCTGATTGACTTCCAGCTGGCTTTTGCGGATGCCTTCGAGGGGATTATTGAACGCCCGAATGAACAAGAAGAAATCTGCCGAAAAATGGCGATCAAATGCCTGTCGTGAAGGCGTTGAAGGTGCGCAAAAGTCTTGCCGTCACACCCGGATTCTGTGAATACTCCTAGGTAAGATGCTCAAGCCCAATATTTTTCATCAGCGACACGACAGAGGTTATTTCGCTCTCTTCGGGCGGTTTGAAGGTATCTTGATTTATCTGGCCTTGGGGGTTGTCGTGGCGGTCTGTTTTTTGCTTACGGGGGAGTTTCTTGAAGGTGCTTCGCTGCTCCCTCCGCTTGCCGTGGGCCTGGCCGTTTTAGTGGGGCTGCGTTACCGCTTGGCCGGTGCCATCGCTTCCGGGCTGATTGCCGCATCGATCTTCTGCATAGCCTACGTCTATGGATGGGGAGTTCTACCTGAGCGCGGGATCTTCTTTGGGGTGGGGTGGGTTTTGTTGATTTATTTGTTTTCGTTCTGCGCTTCATCGGTCGTGAGCTATCATGCGAAAGCCTGCGGGCGGGCACAGCAGCGGGAAAATATGCTGCGCCAGGTGCTGGACTCCCTCCCGATCGGCGTATGGGTGCGTTCCCGGGAAGGGCAGAATGTTTTTGTCAACGAGCGTTGGGCCGATTTCTCGGACATGAGCGCACAGCAAATACTCGAATCCAGCTCGATCAAAGCTCCGGTGAGCCTGGGCGAGGATTGGGAAGCCGAGCTGGAGCAGGCACTGGATTCTGACGGTAACTCGGTGCGTTATCGCTCGATTCACCTGACGGATGCCGCAGGCAGTTCTTGTGCCATGAATTGGTTGACCTTGAAGCTGTATATCGAGCATCTCGAAGATTTTGGGACGCTCTCAATTCTTGTGGATGAAACCGCCGTTCGCATCCGCGAGCAGCGCTTCGAGGAGAGTCAGCACAACCTGAGGCTGGCTCTGGGGGATGCTCGCATGGGTTTCTGGAATCATGATTTTGTGACTAGAAAACTGATCTGCGATGAGAACTGGTATCGACTGATTGGAATGGATGATGATTCTGCGTTGACACCTACTGAGGTTTGGAAGGAAAGACTGCACCCAGATGACAAGCTACGAGTGGATGCGGCCTACGATGAATTTTTTAAAGAAGGCAAGAGCACGTTAAAAATAGACTGCCGCATCCGTAATGCGGACGGTGACTACATTTGGGTGCAGGATCGGGCGCGGATTGCTGAATTTTATCTGGATCGGGCGCCGAAACGGCTCATGGGGACCACCCAAGATATCTCCGATCAGAAGCAGATTGAGACTGACCTGAAGCGGGCGAAAGAAAATGCCGAAGTGGCAAACGCAGCGAAGAGTCACTTTATCGCAGCGATCTCGCACGAAATACGGACGCCCCTGAATGCGATCATTGGCTTATCGAGTTTTCTGAGTGAGAGCGACTTGGGTGAGGAAGAGCTGGATCTGGCGCATACCATCCACACGAGCGGAAGGAGTCTGTTAATGTTGGTGAATGATCTGCTCGACTTCTCGAAGATCGAGGCCGGCTACCTCGATCTCGAAGTCCAGGAATACCCGCTTCGCCACTTATTTGAGGACTCTGTCAAACTCTTCAATATGCGGGCGAGTGAGAAGGGCCTCTCGCTCACACTGAATTTTGATGAAGCGCTCTCCGACTACGCGATGGGGGATATGGAGCGCTTGCGACAGGTCGTGCAGAATCTTTTGTCCAACGCGATCAAGTTCACGGAGAAAGGGAGCGTCGAGGTCAGTGTCCGTCGGGGAGTGGTTGGTGAACTGTCGGAGGAGAGGCGACCGGACCCGCTCGAACCGATCGGGTTCCTCGATCAACCGGATCATGAATACCTTGAGGTTCGGGTGAGCGATTCCGGGCTTGGCATATCCAAAGAGCAGCAGCACTTACTGTTCAAGGCGTTCAGCCAGGTGGACTCCTCGGCGAAGCGTAGGTATGAGGGCACGGGGCTCGGTCTGGTTATTTGTAAGCGACTGGTTCAGGCGATGGGGGGCCGGATTTGGCTTGATAGTGAGGCCGGTCAGGGCGCGGAGTTCGGCTTTGTGGTGCGGACTAAACTTTTTAGCGATAAAATCCGTCTCAGTGGCGACACGCATGGGCCTGCCGACTTGCCCGACCGCTTCGCGGTCGAGAATCCTTGCGATCTTCTGATTGTAGGGCCGACCGCAGCCACAGATCCGCTCGTGGCTATCTGTCGCAAGTTGGGCTATGCTCCCCACCGTAGCACTGACTATGGGCTCAGCGGTACAGCCTACCGGCGCAGGCACTATAACCTGATGTTCGTCTGGATGGAAGATGCGGCGAAGGGCTTGGAGCTTGCCAGAAAGATTCGCCTGGACGGGCATATCAAACAACCGGAATCTATCATTGGCTTCCTGCCTGAAGGAAATGAGCTTTCTCTCGAGCGTTGCCAGCTCAGTGGCTTGCAACAGCTCATCCGGGAAAAGCCCGAGCCGAAGCTTGTTCGTGAGCTTATTCTTGAGGAGTTGAAGACGCGCGATTAAAGGCGCTGACCAGAGCACGCAGCCCGGCTAGTTCGATATTGGCATCGATGCCGCAACCGAAGTAGGTCTTGCCATTTTTATGCCGTATCTGGATGTAAGCCGCAGCTTTCGTTTTCGAGCCGCCTCCGATCGAATGTTGGCGGTAGTCGAGCAGGGTGAAGTTTTTCCAGCCCTTTTGGTCAAGCGCATCGACAAAGGCACTGATGGGGCCGTTCCCGGTGCCGGGGACTTGCATGGACTCACCACGCATCGTGATGTCGGCTTCGACGCGGACTTCTCCACTTTTGGAAAAGTCCTCGCGGTCGATCGCGAGAATGTCGAGCGGGGTGGAGAGGTTCACATATTCCCGCATGAAAACGGCATGCACTTCTTCGGCGCTGAGTTCCCGGCTGAGCTGATCGGCGGCACGGTTAACGATGGTGCCGACTTCGGGGTGCATGGCTTTGGGCAGTTCGAGCCCGAAGTCCCGTGAGAGGATGTAGGCGACGCCTCCTTTGCCGCTCTGACTGTTGATGCGAATGATCGCCTCGTAGGTCCGGCCAATGTCCTGCGGATCAATTAACAGGTAAGGGACTTCAAAGCGCTCGGACTGCTCCTGCTTCCGCAAGTCCATACCCTTTTTGATCGCGTCCTGATGCGAGCCGGAAAATGCGGTGAAAACGAGATCCCCGGCGTAGGGGTGGCGCTCGTGCACCGACATCCGGGTGACGCGCTCGTAGATCGAGCGGATCTCATCGAGGTGGCTGAAGTTCAGCCCCGGGTCGACCCCTTGAGTGTAGAGGTTCAGCGCAACGGTGACGATGTCGAGGTTCCCCGTGCGTTCGCCGTTGCCAAAGAGGGTGCCTTCTACCCGGTCGGCTCCGGCCATGAGCCCGAGCTCTGTGGCGGCAACGCCGGTGCCCCGGTCGTTATGGGTATGTAGGCTGATGATGGCCTTGTTACGCTCCTTCATGTGGCGGCAGAACCACTCGATCTGGTCGGCGTGCACGTTCGGCGTAGCCATTTCGACGGTGGCGGGAAGGTTCAGGATGATGGGCTCCTCCTCGGTGGGTCCCCAGGCATCCATCACTGCCTCGCAGACTTCGAGCGCGTAATCGACCTCCGTGTCGGAAAAACTCTCGGGCGAGTATTGGAGGCGGACTTTTGTGCCGGGAATAGTGGGCACGAGGCTCTTGACCAGCTGTGTGCCTTCCACGGCGATGGCCTTGATTTCTTCTTTGCTTTTCCCGAAGGTAACGCGGCGTTGAAGAGGAGAGGTGGAATTATAGAGATGGACGATTGCCGAGGGCACGCCCTCAAGGCTCTCGTAAGTGCGGCGGATCAGATGTTCGCGGGCCTGTACGAGGACTTGCAGTGTCACATCCTCCGGGATGCGCTTCTCTGCGACGAGTCGGCGGATGAGTTGAAACTCCGTGTCGCTGGCAGAGGGGAAGCCGACTTCAATCTCCTTGAAGCCGATGGCCACCAGGAGGTCAAACATCTCCAGCTTCTCCTCGACCTTCATCGGTATGGCTAGGGCCTGGTTCCCATCGCGTAGATCGACGCTGGCCCAGATCGGGCGGTGGTCGATCACCTTGCTGGGCCACTGTCGGTCCGGGAGGTCGATTTGAGGGAAGGGACGGTATTTGGTGATGGTACCTTTTTGCATGGCGTTAATCATGAGGAGCATTGACTGCTCGTATGAGCTGTCAAGCGCTCTAAAGCGGGACATGACTTGAGTCTTGTTTGTCTCGTCGAGTTCCCTCAATTTACTTCCACAGTGGCAGCAGATAAAACATCATTAACAGGGCGCACGATTATCTTAGGTGTGACCGGCTCGATTGCCGCTTTTAAGGCGGCCGACATTACCAGCCGGTTAACCGAGGCGGGTGCCTCTGTCTATCCGGTGATGACGGCTAACGCCGCGCGCTTCATTACACCCCTGACGCTCCAGACGCTGGCACGCAATCCAGTCTCCACAGATCTGTGGATGGAGGAAAAAGACTGGCATCCGGGGCACATTGACCTGGCCGACCGCGCGGACCTGCTGCTGGTGGCGCCGGCGACGGCGCATTGCCTGGCTCTCTTTGCGCATGGTCTGGCTCCGGACCTTCTCTCTTCCATCCATCTGGCGACGAAAGCGCCGGTAATCCTTGCCCCGGCGATGAACGGTAAGATGTTGGCGCATCCCGCCACGCAGGCCAATATCCGCACACTGGTCGAACGGGACTACCATTTTATCGAGCCGGATGAGGGAATGCTGGCCTGCGGCTACGAAGGAAAAGGCAAGCTCGCCTCTGTGGAGTTGATTATTGATTACGTCATCGCTTTTTTTGCACGACGTTAGCTTAAAATGGAGAACGACGAAACTAAGCCCGAACAAAATGCGCAGAGCCGCGAAAAGCTCAAGCATCGGGTGTTCAAACCGGGGGAGAGCTTTGGCAATTTCCGGGTCGTTAAGTGCCTCTGCGCGGGCTTGATCGCCAATTACTATCACATGCAGCACATTCGTGATCTTCACGATGTGACCGTGGGAATCCTTCACCACCGAGTGGGTAAGGATATGCGGCTCTTGAAGCGCCTACAGACACTGCAAAAAACACTGAAGGGCTTTGACCATGAAGGGATACCTAAAATCTCCGACTGTTTGGAGATCAATGAGCATATCTGTATCTTTCTCGACCCTGTCCGGGGGCAAACTCTGAGCCAGTATTTTGAAGCGAAGGCCAAGCCCGGTCAGCAAGGAATCGGCCCGGAGGCAACGACACGCATAGTGGCCCAGTTGCTCGGCCTACTCGGTTATGCGCACACCCATGGAATCGATCACCGGGATATTGACTCGGATATGATCTTTATCCGGGAGGATGGATCGATTTCTCTGCTCGGGCTTGGGATAAAGGCGGCACTCGGCACGAAACTTTTCGAGACAATTGTATCCGCCTCGATCTCTCCATTGGCTACAAGTCAGACGCCCGGTCGGCTCAATTCATTTGATGTCATGAGCCCTGAATGCAAGGGGGGGATTGCAGAAGATTATCGGGTCGACCTCTTTTGTTCGGGGACCATCGGCTACTGGTTATTAACCGGGCGTAAACCTAAACGGGCTAATTTTGACATGCCCACAGCCCTGGTGGAGGGCCTTCCGCCCCAGTGGGATGTTTTTTTGAAACGTCTCCTCGAAAGGAACCATGAGGAGCGCTTTCAGTCCTGTCGGGTGGCCCTCCATGTGCTGAAAGATGCCGATGGGGAGGCCGAGTCGGAGCGAGCCGGGTTTGTGCAGCGTCAGATTGACCGTATCCCTGTGCCCCAGGGCATTCTCGAACGCGGTGTGTTTGCCGCCCGGGTTTACCGCCTTTCCCTCATTGGGGTAGTTGGGGTCACTCTCGTCGCTTTAGCCTCCTTTTTTATGACGGCTAGTTTTACGGGGGAAGTGGACTACCGTAAAAACGTGGCCCAGACTGCCGCCGACGGGCAGGTGCCTCATCTGGTGGTGGAGGTTCAGCCGCCTGTTTCCAAGATAGAGTTTTCCGGCTCTGAGGAGAGCTTTATTTCCAACAACGGTCGACTGGAGCTGAGAGTGATCCCTGGTCAATATAAACTCCTCGCCTCCGCGCCTCACCACGTGGATCAGGTCGAAATGGTGGTGATTGAAGCCCGCCCTCAAGGCCCCCCGGAGAAGGTTACCTTCAATCTGCTGCCCGCCTGGGCCAATCTTCAGGTCCGCTCCGAACCGAATGCGTCTGTTTCTGTAATCGATGCACATGACGCGGAGACCGAGCTCGGATCTACCGACGACGAAGGTAATTTCTCTCTGCAGAAAGGGCTTTTTGCCGGCACCTATCAGGTTATTGTTAAAAAGGAGGGATTTGCGCCCACTGTCCTGAAGGATCAGGAACTCAGTTTGGGTGAAGTTTCCCGGATTGAAGCGCCGCTCACCCCCCTGCCCGCCAGTCTCACCGTTCGGACCAGCCCCCCCGGCGCACGCATCACGGTCAACGATGTCGATGTCGGAATTTCCCCAGTCGTCCTAGATGGGATCGCGCCCAGCGATCAATACTTGGTTGTCGCCCAGCTCGGGAACTATCGCGCTAAGGGGGAGAGCGTCGAAGTCGAGCACGGGCAAGACATCGTGGTCGATCTGGGAGAACTCGTCCCGAAATCGGCTGAACTCCAAGTGGCGGCGACCTTTGAGGGCCTGTCTGAAGAGGAGGCCAGGCCCCTGCTGGAAGACACCTCGGTGGTGCTTGGTGATCTGCGCTATCCATTTGGCTCGGCGGAATTGAAAGTCGTCCCCGAAGGAGCCTATTCCATTCAATTGGAGCACCCGCTCTATGTTTCGGCTCCCCAAACACTTAGCTTGAATGATCGCGAGGTCAAACAACTGAGCTTCACCCTGGCACCGCGGCCGGGCCAGGTGCGGCTTATCCTACCGGTTGGCCTGGAGCCCCGCATCCGCGTGAACCAGCAAGAAATCGAGTGGGAGGGCGATAGGATCGAAGTCCCGGCAAATGAAGCCGTGGAATTTGAATTGCAGATTGAGAATTATCTTACCATGGTGAGGACCTTCGAGCTTAAGCCCAAAGAAAATCTCGACTGGAAGGTCCAGCCCGTGGCCATACCAGGGCCGGCCCTCGGTCAGGATTGGGCCATGCCGTATCTTGGCTTTAGGCTCGCGTGGATTCCGCCGGGGAACTTCCAGATGGGGAGCCCCATTAAGGAGCAGGGGCGCTTGGCCAATGAAGGGGAGCGGACGGAGGTGATTTTTACGCAAGGTTTCTGGGCGGCCATCCATGAGGTGTCGCAGGCCGGGTTTCGTAAAATTATGGATCACATGCCTGCCGGTTTTATCGGAGCAAAGCATCCCGCCGAACGGGTGACATGGAAAGAAGCTCATGCCTTTGGCCAGGCGCTGACCGCACAAGAGCGGGCTGCCGGAAGGCTGCCAGAGGGGTATGTTTATCGTCTGCCGACCGAAGCAGAGTGGGAGTATGCCGCCCGCGGCGGGAGCACGACGCCCTTTCACTTCGGTGAGCGAGCCGATACGACGAACGGAAATTTCCGCGGGGTCTATCCTCGTGAACTCGATGAGGGGCTGCGCTCGACAGATACCTATGGGACTGAGCCGGTGGGTAGCTATGCGCCTAATGCTTTTGGACTCTACGACATGCACGGCAATGTCAGCGAATGGACGATGGAGGCCTACAATGGGCGCTTACCTGGGGGTAAATTAATCGATCCTACACCCCGGACCGGGGGCGAGCGCTATACCTTGCGCGGGGGGAGCTGGGAGGACTTCGCGGTCCGCACCCGCGCGGCGGCCCGGGCCGAGGCACGGATGGATACCGAGAGTAATGCCATCGGCTTCCGTATATTCCTCGCTCCGGAGAAGTAAGCGTAATAAAGGTTCGGGTGTGGGCTTGCCTAGCCGTAGTCAGGAGCGATCAGGAGCGAAAGAGATTTGCTGTTCGGGTCCGCCTCCGCTCCACGTTGTGAAGTCTCCGGCGTGACATCCTTCACCGGTTCCCGCGCTCCTGCCAAGGATGGTGGGTCGTCTGGGACTTGAACCCAGAACCAATTGATTAAAAGTCAACTGCTCTACCGATTGAGCTAACGACCCCCTTGTAGAAGCGATGCATGGAATAAACCGGACCGTGTCTTGTCAAGTTCAGGAAAATCTTCTCGAAATTAAATTTGAACGAAATTTCTTGGAACAAATCTAATGGTTCAAAGCTCTATCTTACATGAACACACCTATGCCCGCAAAAACTGAGACATTGACCCCCGACGATCTTTTGATTGAGCGCGTTAAAAATGGGGATTTGGCCGCCTACAACGACATAGTGACTCGCTACTATGACCGAATCTTTGCGCGGGTTTCGCATCTCCTGAAGAACAGGCAGGATGCGGAGGAGGTCACGCAGGATGCGTTCATACGGGCGCAGCGTGGTTTAGATAGTTTTCGTGGCGATGCCTCTTTTTCTACCTGGCTTTACCAAATTGCGACCAATTTGGCACACAACCGCTACTGGTATTGGTTCCGCCGGAAGCGTGACCAGTCGATTTCTCTGGATCAGCCGCTGGGTGAGGACGGCGATATGACCCTGGAAAATCTGATGCCGAGCAAAGGGGAAAGCCCAGCCGAGGCAACGGTGACGCAGGAGTTTGTGGATCGTGTGAGCGAGTGCATGCACGACTTGAATTCGAAGCATAAGGAAGTGCTGATTTTACGAAATGTTCAAAATATGTCCTACGACCAGATTGCAGTGCAATTGGATATTAGTGTAGGCACCGTGAAGAGTCGCATCGCGAGAGCGCGTGAGAGCCTTCGCGAATCGATGGGTAGTGACTTTGCATGACCGACGAGAAGTTTACAGAACTGGTAAATTTATATTTCGATAAAGAGATTTCAGAAGAGGACCTGGAGTGGCTGAAGTCGGAGATAGCGGCTTGCCCGGATCGAAAGCGGGCTTTCGCCGAGCGCTGCCGCTTACACCGGGCGATGCGTATGGCACTCAAACCAGTCCGATCCCGCTCCCGCTCCCGCTCCGGAAGGTCATCTTCCCGATCGAGGCGCTCACCGTCCAGTAGGTCGCGTTCGAAATCTCGTTCCGCGACCGGCGCGACCAGAATCTCGCGCTTCGATGAATCTTTCAGCACCTCAAGTGCAGGCTTGTTTCCGCGTTGGATTCTTGGTGCGGGGATGGCCGCCTCGCTCGCGCTTGGGTTTATACTCCTCACGCCGGTCTTTCGTAATACAACTGCTCCTAGCGCACAACCTGCGCTGGTGGGGGTCAACGAAAAGGATTTAGTGGCAGAGGATCCACTCCACTCGCTGGGGAGATCCGAGCTGAGGCGCTATGCGGCCGCTCGGCAAAAGGATAGCGCGAAGTATCACGCGAGTCTGGTTGCCCAGATGCGGTTGATGGGCCTGCGCCCTGAACTCACGCCGCAAGATAAGCAGCTTCGGGAAGTCGGGATAGCGGCTCATTATGAGCCGAAGCACACCGTCAGCCAGGCGGAGTTGTTCCAGCGGCTCCAAGCTCAGAAGGTCATTCCTGAGCCGAAGCTGCTGCATATCCAGGAAATGGACAGCAGTCCTGGGCCATCTTGGTCGGGTGGGTTTGAAGCTTTACCGGCCCGTTTCGGAGAATTCTGATCCGGCTTCGCCCGGAAGTAGGACAGCCGTCTCGGCTGTCTGAAGAGAAAGTCGAGACGCCCAATACGAGTTTGCCCTTTCTGATCTAAACAGGTGAGATGCCTGTTCTTCGGTGAGTTGGGCTAATCTTTATCCGGGACTCCGGTAACGTGAGTTTTTAGGGACGCCCTTGGGCTCTCTGCATGGCGCGTTGGGCCGCTTCCGGCTGGTTCGCCTTATTGTAGGCAAGGGAGAGATTATACCAGGCTCTTGAAAAATTGGGTTCGAGGGCCACCGCCTCTTCCAGATAGCCGATGGCGGTATTCAGGTCGCCGGTTTCCGCTGCCAGCAATCCGAGCGAATAGGGGAAGATGGGATCTTTCGGCGCGCGCTCCCAGCCTTCGAAGAGGCGCGTTCGTGCCTCCTTATTTAAACCAATGGTGCTGAGTAAGATGGCGGCCTGATGATACATCTGCGCATTGGCGCGGTCGAGCTGGATGGCCCGCTCGACATATTTCCGCAGTTCGGGCAACTGCTTCTCTCTGGCGGCACGGTTCGCCAACACCAGGAGTGTTTGAGGCCGGTCTGAGTTGAAGCGGAGATAGGTATTCCACTCATTTAAAGTGCTTTCGACGGGGATGGGATGGTTCGCGTTTTCGAGGGCGCGCGCCGCCGCAATGCGCACCGAGCGGGAGGCATCCTTCAGGAGGTCCATCTTTTTCGGATGTTCCGGATTTACCAGCAAAAGAGAGGAGGCGGCCCGTTCCCGGACCATGGCGCTTTCGTCCTCAAGCAGCGATTGCAGTGCATTGGCCGCCCGTTCGTCGGGCAGATACTCTCGAATCAGACCGGCGTAGGTGGCGCGCCAGGCGGCGATATCCTCGTCTTCCAGCAGGCGGATGAGTTGCGGGAGCGCGGCCGGGTCGTAATTAAAGGCGGCGTCGAGGGCGCGGGCTCTCTGCCGCTGGGGGCGCTTGGCCTGCTTTTCTCCATACCAGGCTTCCGCATGTTTGACGGCCCAGTCCACCGACTCCTCGGTGTGGCAGGAGCTGCAGGCGTTGGGGATGCCGAGCTCCTTTGTCATCAGCGGATCGGGGGAATGGAAGCCGTGGTCGGCTCTCGGGTCGACCTGCATGTAGGTGGTCTTCGGCATGTGGCAGTTGACGCACTGGTTGCCCGTGCTGCCCTCAGCGTGGAAGCTATGCGCGACGGGCTCGATCACCGTGGCATCCATGTAGCCCGTCTCGTGGCAACGCATGCAGAGCATGTTGTTTTGAACCGGAAGAGTAAGCTCAAGGCTGTGCGGATTATGGCAATCCATGCAGCTGACGCCGGCGTGGTTCATCAGGCTCATCTGGAAAGAGGCATGGACAAAGACCTCGTCGAGAATCTGACCGTCCGGGTAGTAAAGCCCCGGTTGGTCGGGGAGGCTGAGGCCAAAATGATCGTGATATTTATCGCCGGGCTTGAAGGCATCGGCGGTGAGTTGGTCACGGCGGGAGTGGCAGGAGGCGCAATTGTCTTCGATCTGTTCGCGGTCGAGTGAAGGGAGTGAGGAGTCACGTCCGGAGCGGCTCGCTTGCAGATGGGATTCTAGCCCAGTGTGGCACTCCGCGCAGGCGATGCCCTGCTGGATCCAGGTGGAGGCATATTGGTTGGCCTCAAAGTCGAAGCCCTTGTGATACTCGGTTGTGTGGCAGTAGGCACAGTTGGCATTCCAATTCATGCCCTGGCCGGTCCAGTGTCCCCATTCCCCTGGTATCCGGTCCTGCCCGGCAAAGACATCGACCCACTCGTCGTTGGGCACATCGTAAGAAGCGCTGATCGTCTGATACTTGTCGCCTTCAAAGCGGGTTAAGTATTGTCGAATGGGGGTTTCTCCGATCACCCCGACCAATTCATAGGTGGTGGATTCTGCGTCGGCTCCGATCACCTCGAGCCAGAATTTATCTTCTGCTTTCTCCAGCCGGTAGGTCACGCCGGATTCCTGGATCTCCCGTGTCGGGGTGAATGCCGGCGTATCCAGCTCGATTGAAACGCGGCGATTGGCTTTGGCGTGGTGGCTTTGCTCCCACTCGGCGACTTCCTTGGCGTGGCACTCGACGCAGGATGATGGGCCGCTGCGGGCCAGTTTCGGGCCGTCGAAAGTAAATTGGAAGGTGCCCCGATGAGCGTCGGGTGTGCGCGCAGGAGTAGCCGTATAACCTTCCGGTGCCGAATCGCTACAGCCACTGAAATACAGGCAAACAATACATAAGAACACTCCGTGCAGAAGAATAGTGAAGCGATTGGCCATTGATTGATTCTGGAATAAGTTGGTCAGTGGTCAAGCTTCCCACGCGAGCTTGATTTATTCTAGAGACTCGGGCAGCCTTGTCGGCTTATGAAAGCTATCTTTCTTTTGTTTATCGGTGCCGCACTGGGGGTCGCTTTACTGCCCTACCTCTTGTTCCGGCAAAACGAGATGCCGCCGGGCACGAATCTCGCCAGCCCCGCCTATCCCTTCGACACGGCAAAACTCCTGATCGATCGCACGGCCTGGGATTCCCAGTCGGGCCAGTCCCACAAGGAGCATCGTATCTTCGACGCCATATTGGATGAGATCGATGCCGCAGAAACCTTTCTGATTGCGGACTTTTTTCTCTGGAATCCATGGAAAGGCGCGACGGATACAGGCGACGATCTGCGACCGCTGGCCAGTGATCTGGCGACTGCACTGATCGAGAAACGTATCCAAAGCCCGGATATGCCCATGCTCGTGATCACCGATCCGATCAACCGAATCTACGGCGATCATGCGCCGGACTTCTTTCAACGCCTCGCCGATGCAGGCATTCCTATTGTCTTCACCGCGCTCGACCAACTCCCCGACTCAAATAAGCTCTACGCGCCACAAGCCTGGTTTTGGTCGAAGTTTCTACCTGGGGAGAAGGCGGACGATGCCCGCTTGGTGCCCAACCCCTTCAACCCGGAAGGCGAGAAGCTGACCCTGCCCCAGCTTGGTCGCTTGCTTTCTTTCAAGGCCAACCACCGCAAGCTACTGTTGACCGGGCACCGCGGGGGTAAAACGCGCCTGCTCCTGCCCAGCTTCAATCCGGCCGATGGCAGTGCCAATCACTCCAACATCGGCGTGCTTGTGGATGGAGCGGTGGCGGGCTTTGCCGCCGATTCTGAACTCAAGCTTGCCCGCTGGTCCGCCTTAAGCCCGGAGAATATCCAGGGGGGCCTAGCGGCCGAAGCAAGCAAAGTGATTTCGGAAATAGAGAACTACCTCGCCGTTCTTCCGGCGCCCGATTTCGCCGACCCAGGCCAAGCCTCGGTTGCTTACCGGAGCGAAGGTGCGATTCGCGATGAGATTCTCCTGCAGTTCCAACAAGCAATTCCCGGCACGCAAATCGATATCGGCATGTTTTATTTTTCGGAGCGCAAGGTGATCGGGGCGCTGAAGGTCGCGATTGAGCGGGGTGCGGTGGTTCGCCTTCTGCTGGATGCGAACCGCGACGCTTTTGGACGGGAGAAAAACGGCATCCCCAACCGGATTGTGGCTGCCGAGCTAATGGAGTTGGCGGACGACTTTGATGTCCAGGTCCGCTGGGCCGCGACGCAGGGTGAGCAGTTTCATAGCAAGGTGCTCCGGATCCGGGGCTCTCAGCAGGACATCCTTTTTCTGGGCTCGGCCAACTGGACGCGCCGAAATATCGGCAATCTGAACCTGGAAGCCAACTTGTTACTCGCCAACGCTGCGGCCGTAAATGCCCAGTTCGATGCCTACTTCGATTCGGTCTGGAACAACGAGCGCGGTGACCAAGAAAGCCTGCCCTACGAGGACTGGGCCGAAGCCGGTTGGTCGCTGACCTGGAAAAAGTGGCTCTACCGCTTCCAGGAATGGAGTGGGGCCTCGACGTTTTAGCTAAATATCTGTTAAATTCACGTAAATAAGCGATCCTTTCTTCCGGTAACTGCCCGGCTGTCGGCGTTTGGCCAGTTGTTTTTTAAACAGCGGGACATATTTGCCTTCGATGTGGTCGAAGGCCGCTTGTAATCCATTGCGCTCGTAGATCACGCCGATCTCGGCTTCCATTGCCGTGGGTTCACCCACGGCGGAGAGAAACTTGTTTGAGGTCATCCGGATGAAGGCATCGGCGCGGTCCTCCTTTTTGATCTGCGGGGCGTGGAGAATCCACTCGCGGGCAAAGAGAGCGAGCACGGCATCGCCGATCCAGGCCTTGGTGCGTTTTTCTTCTTCGATCATTTTTAGTGCGCTTCCAGCCAGTTGTCACCGGTGCCGATTTCGACTTCGATGGGGCAGGCGAGTTCGAGGGCGCCGACCATGCCTTCGGTGACGAGCGCGCGAAGGGTGGCTTCTTCCGAAGGCTCCATGTCGAAGACGAGTTCGTCGTGCACCTGCAGGAGCATCCGACTTTGTAGCCCCGCCTCTGTCATGGATTTTTGGATACGCACCATGGCCCGTTTGATCATGTCGGCGGCGGTGCCCTGGATGGGCATGTTGATGGCGTTGCGCTCAGCGGCGCCGCGAACTGTGCCGTTGCTGGAGTTGATATCGCGAAGGGTGCGGCGGCGACCGCAAACGGTTTCGACGTAGCCCTTTTTGCGGGCCTTCGCCTGCTGGGCTTCCATGTAGCCGGGGATGCCGGGGAACTGTTTGAAATATTCGTCGATGATGGTTTGAGCTTCGGTCCGGCTGACGGCTCCGCCGAGGCGCTGGGAGAGGCCGAAGGCGGAGATGCCGTAGGGGATGCCGAAGTTGACCATTTTGGCGGTGCTGCGCTGTTCACGCGTGACCGCTTCGAGGGCCACGCCGAAGATGCGGGCCGCTGTGGCGGTGTGGATGTCGCGTTTTTCGCGGAAGGCGGTGAGGAGCCCCTCGTCACTAGTCAGGGCGGCGAGGATGCGCAGCTCGATCTGTGAGTAGTCGGCCGCGAGAAGCTTGCAGCCCTCGCGCGGGATGAAGGCCTTGCGGATCTCACGCCCACGCTCGCTGCGCACAGGGATGTTTTGCAGGTTCGGATCGTTCGAGCTGAGGCGTCCGGTCGCGGTTTGCACCTGGCCGTAGTGAGTGTGCACGCGCCCGGTCTTCGGGTCGATTCTGTGCGGGAGCGCGTCGACGTAGGTGCTCTTTAATTTGCTCAGCTGGCGGTATTCGAGCAGCTCGGCGACGATGGGATGTTTCGGCGCGAGGGTGGCGAGCACTTGCTCGCTGGTGGCATACTGTCCGGTGCGGGTCTTTTTCGGTTTTTCGATGAGCTTGAGCTCATCGAAGAGGACTTCGCCCAACTGTTTCGGGGAGTTTAAGTTGAATTCGCGTCCGGCGGCTTTGTGGACGGATTCCTGAAGCCTGACGATGTGATCCTGTAGCCCGAGGCCGATCTCCTTCAGGGTGTCTTCGCTCATGCGGATGCCCTCACGCTCCATGGCCACGAGCACGGGCAGGAGTGGTGTTTCGATTTCAAAAAAGATATTGGCCTGCCCGGCTTCCTCTAGGCGGGGCGCGAATAATTCCCAGAGCTGGAGGGTCACATCGGCGTCCTCGATTGCATAGTCCGCCAAGGCCTGTGGCTCGACATCGGAGTAGTCGAGCATCTCGCCTTTTTTCGCTTCTGGGAAGAGCTCGGAAAAACGGATGGTGGAATACCTCAGAATGTCCTCGGCCAGCACGTCGAGGCTATGGCGCTGCTCCGGGTCGATGAGAGCGTGTGCCAGCATCGTATCATAGCACGGGCCGGCAACGGGGCAGTTCTGCTCGGCCAGCACGGCGAGGTCGAATTTTAAGTTGTGGCCGATCTTCGTTAGCGCAGGGTCGGCAAAGATCGGGCGCAGCGCTTCCATGGCGGTTATGGAGGCGGGCACCCACCAGCCGCTCTGGGGCTTGGTCGAGAAGGACACGCCCACCAGTTCCGCGCTGCGCGGGTTGAGTGCGGTGGTCTCGGTGTCGAAGGCAAACTGCCCGGCGGTTCGCAGGGCTTCGACCAACTCGTCCAGCCCATCGGCATCGTGCACCATACGGTAGTCAGTTTTGAGGTCGGCCAGTTTCTGGAGCTGCATCTCGGGGATCAGGTCGAGTTGACCACCAGAAGAGGCCAGGCCGGAGTTTGCCGTTCCCGGGCCGGGTGCTTTGTCATCGTCTTCACTTTGCAGGACCAGATCCTGGGCGGCTTCCTGGGTCGAGAAATCGTTGCCGAAGATGCGCTTGCCGAGGGTGCGGAACTCGAATTCGGCGAAAATGGGCACCAGCTTTTTCTTGTCCGGTTCGTCGAGTTGTAGGTCATTCCAGGAAACTTCGACCGGCACATCGAGTTGAATGGTGGCGAGTTTTTTCGAGAGGAGCGCTTGTTCTGCATTTTCGCGGACCTTCTCCTGTTGCTTGCCCTTGAGTTCATCTACGTGCTCAAGCACGCCTTCGACGGTCTCGTATTGGGCCAGAAGTTTTCCTGCCGTCTTCGGGCCGATGCCGGGCACGCCGGGAATGTTGTCGGAAACGTCGCCGCAGAGCCCCAGCATGTCGATGACTTGCGCCACCCGCTCGATGCCCCACTTCTCACAGATTTCTTTAATGCCCCAGATCTCGGCGCCGTCGCCCTTGCGGGAGGGGCGATACATCTTGATCTTTTCTGTGACCAATTGGCCGAAGTCTTTGTCCGGGGTGACCATGTAGATTTCATCAAAACCGTCGGCCTCGGCCCGGCGGGCGAGGGTGCCGATGATGTCATCGGCCTCGTAGCCGTCCTTCTTCAGCACCGGCAGGCCGAATGCCTCCGCAATCCGGTCGAGGTGGGGTAGCGCGGCCGAGAGGTCTTCCGGCATGTCTTCGCGGTGGGCTTTATATTCTTTGTGCAGCTCGTGTCGCTCGGTCGGGGCATCGGTATCGAAGACCACCGCCATGTGACTCGGCTGCCGGTTGGTCATCAACTCGATCAGCGTGCCGGTAAATCCGAAGATGGCCGAGGTGTTGAAACCCTTCGAAGTGTAGATGGGGCTGCGAATGAGAGCAAAGTGCGCACGGTAGGCCAGTGCCATACCGTCGAGGAGGTAGAGAGATTTCATAAGGAGAACGTTGTCCCGAGATCGAAGTTCGACAAGAACGGATTACGCAAAGCGCAAGACCGGACCACATTGAACATCGAAAGAGGCCGAAGAGGGACAGCTACCGACACAACTCGACCCGACCCGCTCAAACACTACGCAGGAGACTATCTACAAGGGGCTGGCAGATAATACTGGACATTTCTGCTTAATAGTCCATTTACCAATTATGAGAACTCGGAGATTGAAGGTTTATGGTGTCGGCGTGAGTGCCGTTTACCACTGCATGACTCGCACGGTGAATGGTGAGCGTTTGTTTAAAGATCGGGAGAAGGAGATCCTGCGTAAGATGATCTGGCAGGTGGCGGATTTTTCTGGGGTGGAGGTGCTGACTTACTGTGTGATGTCGAATCACTTCCATGTGTTGGTGCGGGTGCCCCCTTCGACGAGCTCAGGGCAGGGGATTTCCAATAAAGAGCTGCTGCGTCGCTATCGGGTGCTGTATCCGAAGCCGACGAAATACCAGACGGCTTCGATTGAAGTGATGGCGAAGGATTTGGCCAAAGGTGGGGCTGAGGCGGAAGCGATTCGTCGCAAGCTGCTGGCGCGGATGGGTGATATCTCGGAATACATGAAGGCGGTGAAGCAGCGGTTCTCGGTCTGGTATAACCGCACGCACGAGCGCTATGGCACCCTGTGGGCGGAGCGGTTCAAGAGTGTGCTGGTGGAGGGGAAGGGTAATCCGCTGCAGACGATGGCGGCTTACATTGATTTGAACCCGGTTCGGGCTGGGATCGTGGAGGACCCGAAGGACTATCGTTTCTGTGGCTACGCCGAGGCGGTGGCCTGCTCTCGCCCAGGAATCGGCGGGCCGGGCGAA
>Ga0306899_1000523_pt1 | contig 18968 bp, 15 predicted proteins | sample AntRauMFilla3764_FD_190407 | JGI IMG/M metagenome (GOLD analysis project Ga0306899, IMG submission 190407) | Saline lake microbial communities from Rauer Islands, Antarctica - Metagenome Filla 3 #764 (v2) (version 2) | ecosystem: Environmental > Aquatic > Non-marine Saline and Alkaline > Saline ... | reverse complement strand
CCATAAATGAAGCTACATCAAGACGGTGGTATCAATTCCGTTACGGCTGCGCCTTCACTCCATGATACGCCTCTACGGTATACAGAAGAGAGAACCCAGATTTTTTAACCGCTTATTACCGCTTATTGAACGCTTATCCATTTCGACGTGCCACAGGAAGTTAATAATAAGCGTGTGATAAGCGGTAATAAGCGGTTCCCAGCTCTGCTGGCCTCTGAGAAAAAGGATGTTGAACGAATCTAGATTCTAAACACCTTAGACAATTCAAATGAACCCCATGGAAATAAACCTGATGCACCCTGAGAAGAGCCGAGCCATTTGGGCGAGTCCTCGGGTATATCCAGACGATGCAGCGAATGCGAGTAACGCCGCCAGTGTTAATCGAAATCAGTCGGCTCGCATCTGCTGATCTCCACGTTCGGCCATCGCCCGAGCGTAAATTTCCCGGCTGATCCAGGCATCGGTTGCCGCGTAGCGGATCTGTTTCTGGTCCAGCTCTGGACGGGCCCAGTTTGAGACCTGTGCTGCTTTGCTGATCCGGCCCCCCATGAAGAGCCCGGCTAGGGCACGCAGTCCCCGATTCTCGTAGCCGAGCTTTTTGGTGATGTCAGTGATTTCGACAAAGCCTGCCGGTTTGAAGTCCTGCATGGCACAGAGTTCTTTGACATCATCTTTGATGGCGACACCGGTCTTGAGGAGTTCTTCTGATTCCAGAAGCGGCAAAAGGGGGTCGAGCGTATCGATTTGGCTGATACGAAAGAGGTAAACGCAATCTGGGCTGGCCAGTTGAATGAGCGCGGGTGGGTAATATTGGCCTTTTTTGAAAGTGGGGCGGGTTTCTGTGTCGAACCCGAGATGCTTACAGTCCTGCAACTCTGCGACTGCGCTTTGCATCTCTTCCACGGTGCTGAGGATGCGGGTCTCGCCATCCCATTGAATCATAGGCAGTTCGTTGATCTCGGCCTTTGAGATCCTTTTTATTTCGAGCGGTTCGGGCATAATTCTAAACTCAGGTTTCAATAGACATCCCATCGTAGGCTAAAACAAGCTCGCTGGGAAATGGCGTCTTCCTCTTCGGGAATGAGGCGCGGTTGAATGTTTCCCGATGCTTAAGTGCATCTTGAAGGATCTCTTCAATCATGGCATCGGAATAGCTGGGCTCGTGATGAAAGAGGACCAGTTTTTTGACCTCAGCCCGGGAGGCTAGTTCGACGGCCGTCCTGTGGTCGGAGTGGCCCCAGTTCCGCTTTTCGTTGGTCGCCTCTTCAAAGGTATATTGTCCGTCAAAGATCAGCACATCGGCCGACTTGAAAAAATTGACAAAGGGGTAGCCGTCTTCTCTGGCTTCCGGCCCGTGTTCGGAGTCGGACGAATAGACGATGCGCTGGCCCGCTTCTTCGAAGCTGTAGCCCCATGCGTCCCCGGGATGCTGCTGCTTGATCGTCCTGATTTGCACGCCGTCGACTTCAAACGACGATCCCTCCTCACGGATATCAAAGTCGATGTCCGCTTGCATGGTCGAGAAGGGAACGGGGAAGCACGGTGCTTCCATCTGTTGGCGGATTATACTTTCGATTTCCGGGTGAAACCCGTGAAAGGTGATGCGGTTTCCCGCTTGGTAAGCCGGAGTGAAAAAAGGGAAGCCCTGGATGTGGTCCCAGTGGAGGTGGGAGATGAAAATGTGGTAAGACCTAGGTGCGGCGTCCGGCTTAATGGATAGGGCATAGTCGCGGATCCCCGTGCCGGCATCGCAGAGAATGACTTCTTCGGTTTGCGCTACGATCTGCACACAGGAGGTGTTGGCCTTATAAGTGCCGCTTGCACTGTGTGGCAGTTGATCCAGGTAATTTTCTATCTCGGTCTTGGTTTGAAAGGTCTGGTTACGTGTATCCCACAGGGCAGAGACGAGCTTACTGCGAATCGCAGAAGAAGATAGCGGGGAGGGCACTGAGCCACAGGAGCCCCAGATAACAGCTTTCATTGTATCAGGCAAAATTCTGTCCAATTTAGAGGGTTTGGTTGCGATGAGTCAAAACAAAGGCGTTGAGGTCAGTGCACTTTTAAAAAGAGGTATTTTAACTTATCATCAACCGTAACGTGGAGTTTGCCATCCTGATAATGCGCTGCGCCCTGACCGGCTAGGATCGTGACATCGGCTTCTTGAGCAGCAAATAGCGGGATGGGTGTGGCCCAGTCGCGATCATCGTTGAGTTCACGAAACACCAGGATGATCGCGCTTTGGCGATTTTTCGCGACGGAGGCAAAGCCGGTCCATACCCGGCCATCGGGGCGTTCACCAATCGGGATAATAGCACCGGAGAAGATGGCTTCACGTTCTTTTTTCCAGGTGTGGATTAATGGGGCGGCCTGCTCAAAGTAGCTTTCCGGGAGGCTGGACACTTCAAACCACGCCAGCGGGCTGGAGAACATGACGGTGGCGAAGAGCGTGTCGGGGGTATAGCGTGCCGGGGCCAGTGGGTCGTCGCCATATTTTTCGGTATTACGCGTGTTGTTCAGGAATTCCATACGCATGCGTAATGGATCTATGTAGGCGGCCAGGCTCCAGAGATTGCGCAGGGTTCGGTGGGGCCAGTAGTTCCCCCAGTCGGTGTAGCGGTTCTCGACAAAAATCGGGCCGGCCTGCGGACTCCCGAAGTAGGTGGGGCGTATCCCGGCGGTGGCATCCGGGTCAAAAACTAGCTCACCGTCGGAGGCGTCCAGGACCTTTTGATACATTTTTTCGAGGTTTTGCTCGGCGAGCCGGGTGTCGGTTCTTATGGCATCGACCTTAACGTATTTGATGCCGTCGTTTCGGTAAGCATCGATCAGCAGGTCCGCGTCGGCCTCCCAGAACTTCATCGATTCCTCGGCGCTGGGGCCGAACCAGAGGCCGAATTTCATCCCCTTTTCGGCAGCCGCTTCGACTAGTGGTTTGAGTCCGTTGGGGAAGCGTTCTGGATGTGGCTCCCAGAAATCGGGATCGACGGAGCGAAATTCTTCCCATGCGCCTTTGCCAAACGCAGAGTTGCCACTCTTGCCTTTTTGCCAGCCATCATCCACTTGAATGACATCGACGCCGAAGCGGGCACCGGCCTCAATCTCTTTCATCAAAAAATCTTCGCTCACCCGGGCATCCCGGGAGCGGTCGCCCCAGGTGTTGCTGAGGAGCATGCCGTCACGATTCGGTTCATATTCGCGCAAACTACGCTGGTAGCGTTGCAGCGCGAGGATTCGACCGGCCCGGCCATCCTGGTAAGGAATGATGGTCCAGGGATAGCCGTGTCCCGCAAAAGTGACCCGGCGGCCGCGACTGCGCACTTTTACGTCCCAAGAGGAAGGCAAAGATCGCGCGTGGGGCAGGGGAGCGAGCTTGAGGAAGACCAGTCCGTTTTGAGTCAGGGTATCTTCGATATGGAAGAGGTTACAACGGACATCAAAGGTATCGAGTCGTGTCAGCCATTCGCGCTCGAAAACGAGTTCATCATGGTGGTCCGTCTGGTCCTTGAATTCGACTTGCACGTATCGGAGGTGGGCGGGTGCAAGTAGTAGGTCCTCTAAGGCGGGTTCGAATTGACTCTGCCTGGAAGATTCTTGCGGCGTATTCTCAAGCCCGTCTGGTGATTTTGATGGCGATTCACTGTCGGCAGTAGATGCTACCTCCGGCTCGTTGCTTGAGAAAGTCATGGAAATTCCCCCGGTTTCGGGAAAAATCTGAAACCGGTAGTGAAAGCTTTGATCTTCGCCCACTGCAGTTGCATAAAGGATCAGCGAATCGGCTTCGACCGGACTGAGCTTTTCTTTATGCGCAGTAAATTCCATGCTGCGCGCCTCGTCTGAAGGGGCCGCAGCGGGAAACGGGGAGGGTTGCCTGCTCGGAGCCCGGAGCCAATCCGTCTGCGAAACTTTATCGTAAAAGGAAGTCGGGCGCAATAGGCCCTCAGGTTCTATACGCCACTGACGTTCCACCAGTGTGTTGCCAAGTTTTAGGGTGCTGTCGCTCCACTCCGCGTAGCAACCCAGGTGCTCGACCCGGTTCCCGTGGGCCAATTGGAGCAAGAGGAAGCTCGTCGCAATGAAAACGAGGAGGCGGGAAGAATATGAAGGTAGATGTAGCATAAAAAAAAGAGATTTATTCTCGATAAGTTGGCAGGGCAATTAAAACCGAATACTGCCGCGTCAAAAAGTCTTAAATTATTGTAAATTAATAGCTGAAAACTATTGGTAAGGGCTTATGCGATATTCGATCAGTTCTACTGTTATTCTTCTTTTCTCCTTGTGTGTTTCGCCTGGAGCACCTGCGGCGTCCGAGTCGACCGCGAGCTTGAAACCATTCATTGCGTGGTTGCTTGATGATGGGGATCGCCTGGAAAATGTGCGCTTCGCCGAGGTGGTTGAGGCGGTCTCCGGGCATACCGTTTTACCAGTCGACGCTGCTGTGGAGCCGGATGCGGAAATGCTCGGGCGCATCCATGCCGTCGTGGATGCGATGCTCCTCGATTTGGCCAATCCTGAGCATCCGGTGCATGGGGAAAAACGTATCAATGAAACCAGTGGTCATATCGAGGCGTATTTGCTTGAGCAACTCAATCGAGAGGAGGATCTTGAGTGCCAGATCCCGGTCAACGCCTCGGGGGATGTTCAACGTTCCGGCTATCCGGATCTACGTGTCGTGCATCGTCCGACCGGGCGGGTCTTCTATATCGATCCGAAGGTCTATAAGAAAAGCAGTGAGACGAGTAGTTTTCGCACCTTTTATTTCGAGCCTAAGCGGGAAACCAATAAAATTCTGGATGATGCCTCGCATCTTATTCTTGGCATCAGTCACGCGGGGAAAGTGGAGGGCCGCTGGCAGTTCGAGGGCTGGAAACTTGTGGATTTGGTGGACTTTCGCGTTCGTCTGAAAGCCGAGTTTCAAGCCAGTAATCGGGATCTTTATCAGGATGGGGCGGTCTTGCTGAGGTCGAGTGACCCGTAGGGGCTCCGCTTGTCCCTTTTCCGTAGGGACACGAAAAAACGCCGATCATTGCTGATCGGCGTTTAAATTAAGAAACTGTGTTGGTCTGCAAAAGTTTACTTGAGCAAGTCGACCATGGCCTGACCCATGCTCAGGCCGACATTCATGTAGGTTTTGGCATTGCCGCTGTAGTGCGCGTTGGAGGCGCTGCCCATGCTCAGAGGATGGGAGTAAACCACAGCCACGTCGCCTTTGAATTCAGGATTATCTGCCAAAGCCATCATGCCTTCGAGGATCATTTTTTCATTTCCGGTGGCGTTGTCTTTGTCGGTCTGCCCGAGGGTCGCACAGACAAATTTGGCGTTGGGGGCGTTGAAGTCTTTGCGTAGGGCCTTGACCAGAGTCACCAGGTTTTGCCCGTAGCGGTAGGCATGACCGGCGTTATATCGGTCCTTGTCGCCCTGCCACCACAAGAAGCCGGCAACTTCATAGCCCTTGGCATCAGGATAATACTTATCCAGCTCAGCGAGGACTTTTTTTGCGTTGGCGACGTCATCATCATACTGCTTGCCCGCATACCAGCCATGCTTCGGCGGCTCGGGTGGACTTCCCTTTTCCCATCGTGAATGTCGGACTTCGTCGTTATAGGCGGGGTAAGCGTAAGTCTTTTCGTCCTTGGGGTCTTTGAATTCATAGCGCTCGCTACCGGGAGGCAGAAGGTCCCATCCAAGACTGCGGTTACCGATCGAGCTGCGCAGGATCATGACTGGTTCGTCGATAGCGTTACCCAGCTCATGTCCGATACCCTGGTCGATGCCGATCTTGTTTCCTCTGACGCTTAGGAAGTCATTACGTCCGACGCTCATGTTGCCTCGTCTTTGCATGACGTGCACCTGGCGGACATCATTGCGGGCGGTCCAGTTGGCTTCATCGTCAATCAGGAAGGGATATAAATTCTCTTCTTTGACCGCATTTTCCAGTGACCCTTCACCACCGGCAACCTTACCCATTTCCAGGGTGTTGGACTGCCCCATGATGATGAAGACCTTAACTTTTTTCGACATATCCGCAGGCTTACCGTCAGGGTCCGGCAATTCAGCGGAGTGCCCGGCTGTGAGCCCGGCAAACGAAGCCAGCAGGGCGACAGTGAGTAGTTTGGGGAGGCGGGAGGACATAATGGGTATTTTTAATGAACGCATCCGAAGAGTTATGACGCTAGCATCTTTAATTAGCAAGGACTAAAAGTTTGTGGTGATAAGCCCATGCCAAATTACTTTATTAGAATCTCACATGGTAGAATGGTATTGAGGGCACGAAACGATGACCAGCAACCGTAGCGGTGTGCTTTTAGCCACCGTTTCTTTTCGCGCCACGCTCTACCCGGCGATGTGGTGGCTGAAGCACACCACTACGACTCAACTGCGTTCAACTATGCTCGAGGCCCCAGAGCCAGAGGAGGTCGGCGAGGCGGTTGAGGTAGCTGATTAGTTCCGGACGGACCAGGGCGCCGGATTCGCGCAGGGTGATCAGCCCGCGCTCCGAGCGCCGGCAGGTGGTGCGGGCGAGGTCGAAGAAGGCATCGGCGGGCGTATTGCCCGGGTAGCTCCAGCCTTTGAAGCCCCCTCCGCCCGATTCCAGACTGTGGACGAGTCGGGTGAGCGCCTCGACTTTCTTGGCGTCGATCAGCTTTTCGCCAAATTTCTCGGTCAATCGCTCGTGATCTTTGTTCTCAGTGGCCAGTTCACTCATCATATAAACCAGCTCCTGCTGCACCTTGAGGATTTGTTCCTGAATGGTGTGATGGTTGGCATGAGCCCGACAGAGCCCAAGGGTGGAGTTGAGCTCATCGACGCGCCCGTAGGTCATGACGCGCGGATGATCCTTCGGCACACGTTTGCCGTAGAGTAGAGCAGTGGTGCCGTCGTCGCCGCGTTTGGTGGAAATACTCATTGGGGGGGGGTGTTGAACATTGAACGTTGAACATTGAACGTCCAACATCGAATTGGACGACGTTTGCTAAGGAACATCGAACATCGAACATTGAACATTGAATTGGATTAATTTCGCTCCAGCAAGAGCTCCAGCATCTTTTTTGCGGAGTCGGGGATCACGGTGCCGGGGCCGAAGATGGCTTTGGCACCTTGCTCGTAGAGAAAGTCGTAGTCCTTGGACGGGATGACGCCACCGCAGACGACCATGATGTCTTCGCGGCCATGCTTCTTGAGCTCGGCGACCAGTTGCGGAAGGAGAGTCTTGTGGCCGGCGGCGAGCGAGGACATGGCGACAATGTGGCAGTCGTTTTCCACGGCTTGACGGGCGGTCTCCTCGGGAGTCTGGAAGAGTGGGCCGATATCGACATCGTAGCCGAGGTCGGCATAGCCGGTGGCGACCACCTTGGCCCCTCGGTCGTGGCCGTCTTGCCCCATCTTCGCGATCATGATGCGCGGGCGGCGACCTTCTTCTTCTTCAAACTTGGCGATGAGTTCTTTGATTTCATCCATAGCAGGTGTGGCTCCAAATTCCTTGGCGTAAACTCCGGAGATGGAGCGGATATTGGCTTTGTAGCGGCCGACCACGCTCTCGATGGCATCGGAGATTTCGCCGAGGGAGGCGCGCTTGGAAGCGGCGTCAATTGCGAGTTCGAGGATGTTGCCGTCGCCGTCCTTCATGGCGTTGGCAAGCGCTTCGAGGCTGGTTTTGACAGCCGCGCTGTCGCGCTCGGCACGGAGTTTTTTCAGGCGGGCAATTTGCGACTCGCGGACCGCGGGATTGTCAATGTCCAGAATTTCGAGTGGATCTTCTTTTTCGAGGCGGTATTTGTTCAGGCCGACAATGGTTTCCTTGCCGGAGTCGATCCGGGCCTGGCGGCGGGCGGCGGCTTCTTCAATGCGCAGCTTGGGAATGCCTTCTTCAATCGCTTTGGTCATGCCGCCATATTCTTCGCACTCCTGGATGTGCGCCCAGGCCTTGTGCATGAGTTCGTGGGTCAGTGCTTCCACGTAGTAGCTGCCGCCCCAGGGATCGATGAAACGGGTCATGCCGGTCTCTTCCTGGATGAAGAGTTGAGTGTTGCGTGCGATGCGGGCGGAGAACTCGGTCGGCAGGGCGATGGCTTCGTCGAGCGCGTTGGTGTGCAGCGACTGGGTGTGGCCGCAAGCCGCGGCTAAGGCCTCGATGGCGGTGCGGGTGATGTTATTGAAGGGGTCCTGCTCGGTGAGCGACCAGCCGGAGGTCTGGGAGTGGGTCCGCAGGGCCAGCGACTTGGGATTCTTCGCGTCGAACTGCTTGACGATCCTGGCCCAGAGGAGCCGGGCGGCGCGCATCTTGGCAATTTCCATGAAGAAGTTCTTGCCGGTCGCCCAGAAGAAGGAGAGGCGCGGTGCGAAGGCATCGATATCCAGCCCGGCGTTTACCCCGGTGCGGAGATACTCCAGGCCGTCGGCCAGGGTGTAGCCCATTTCGAGGTCGGCGGTGGCCCCGGCTTCCTGCATGTGGTAGCCGGAGATGGAGATGGAGTTGAACTTCGGCATCTTCTTCGAGGTGTATTCGAAGATATCGCCAATAATTCGCATCGAGGGTTCGGGCGGATAAATGTAGGTGTTGCGCACCATGAATTCCTTCAGGATATCGTTCTGGATCGTGCCTGCCAGTTGCTCCAGCTTGCAGCCCTGCTCCAGACCGGCCAGAATGTAGAAGGCGAGCACGGGGATGACGGCTCCATTCATCGTCATGGATACGGAGACTTTGGAGAGGTCAATATTGTTGAAGAGGATGTGCATGTCCTCCACCGAATCGATGGCGACACCGGCTTTACCGACATCACTGACGACGCGTGGGTGATCAGAGTCGTAGCCGCGGTGGGTGGCGAGGTCGAAGGCCACGGAGAGGCCTTGCTGCCCCGCTGCGATATTTCGGCGGTAGAAGGCGTTCGACTCCTCGGCGGTGGAGAAGCCGGCATACTGCCGGACCGTCCAGGGGCGGAAGGCATACATGGTCGCATAGGGCCCGCGGAGGTTGGGCGCGATCCCAGCGGTATAGTCGAGGTGTTCCATGCGCTCGTAGGCCTCTTTTCCGTAAAGCGGATCCACGTCGATCTGCTCCATTGTCTCGTGGACGAGTTCTTTGACGCTCTTTCCGGTTTCGGCTTTGACTTGGTCGGCCCATTCTTCGCGAGTGGCGGCGGGCTTGGGTGCTTCGTAGGCGATTTCTGAGAAATTTGGTTTCATTTTCTTAATGATTAATGGCTAATGCTTAATGAATAATGCTTAATGACTAATGACTAATGACTGATGGCTGATGAATAATGACTGATGAATAATTGAAGATGAATAGCACTAACGTAAGTTTAGTCATTAGTCATTAGTCATTAGTAATTTATAATACCCCTAAACCTTCGAGGTAGCGGCGGTTCGTTTCGTAGTTATTCGATTTCACGAAGATGTAGTCATCCATTCCGGCAGCCCTGTAAGCTTCTTCGTGTTCTCCGGGGAAGCCGGCCAGGATGATTTGCATCTCCGGGATGGCGGCCTTGATCGCTTTAGCGAACTCGGCGAACTTTTCTTCGTAGTCCGGATCGGCACCGCATACCACGGTGATGCCCGCTTCGGATTCCTGAAGTGCGGCCACGGCATCTTCCGGCTTGTCAAAGCCTGATGGTGAAACCAAGTCAAAGCCACCGGCGGCGAAAAAGCTCCGGGTGAAGTCGGCGCGGGGCTTGTGGCGGCGAAGTGGCCCGAGATTTGTCAGGAAAATCTTCGGTGCGTTGCCGGTTTTAGCGGCAAATTTCTGTGAGGCCGCACGGAGGTCCTCATAGCCTTGAGCAAGTCGCAGGCTGGGGAGCGGTGGAATCGCTTCCGACGGCGTCGCGCTGGCCCGTATAGTGCGGGTGATTTCTCCGATGGTGGCACCGTCGAGCAGTGCATCGACTAGAGTATCGACGGCGTTTTCGCGGGTCGATTCGAGGATCTTGCCCAGTGCGGCCATGACTTTGCTATCGGTGCCCTCATCAGTCGACGTGCGCCTGTCGGCAATTTCCTTGGCGCGTAGTTCTCGAAGCTTAGCGTAATTCGGGAGGCGGTCTTCCAGTGCTTTTTCCTCCAGGTTGGGATAGACGTTCGTGCCAATCAGGCTGGCTCGGCGCTGATTGAGTTGCTGCCGGTTGGAGGCATCCGTGGTCTTGATTTTCTGGGCAATAAAGCCACTGGTCAAGGCATCGGGCATGCCGCCTTGCGCTTCGATCTGTTGGAAGAAGGCCCATGACTTCTCGCTGACTTCATTGGTCAACCACTCGATGGCCCAGGAGCCGCCGGCGGGATCGACGACCGAGGTGAGTTCGCACTCTTCTTGGAGAATGATCTGGCTGTTGCGCGAGATGCGCCGACTGAAGGTATCCGGTTCGCGGATGACTTCGTCGAAGTTCCCCACGCAGAGACTGTCCACGCCGCCAATCATGCCGCTGAGCGCTTCGGTGCTGGTGCGGAGCATATTCACATAGGGGTCCTGCTTGGTCTTGTTGTAAAGGCCGGTGCGGGCGTGCATCTGGATCTTCTGCGCCTCTTTGCTGCCCCCGAAGGCAGCGACGACCTGCGCCCAGAGCACCCGGACGGCACGGAGCTTGGCGATCTCCATAAAGAAGTTGCCCCCGATGGCGAGACTGAAGCGGATTTGCTTGGCCGCGTCATCCACTGGGAGGCCCCGCTCGGTCAGCTCGGTGAGGTAAGCGGCACCAGTCGCGAGTGCGATGCCCAGTTCTTCGACGGCGGATGCACCGGCTTGATGATAGGGAAGGGTGGAGACGCCCACCGCTCTTATGCCGGGAGCGTGCTTCGTGCAGTGCTCGGCCAGCACGGCTTGTTCCTCGAAGAGCGAGCCGAGATCGGCTGGCACCTGCCCAGCGGCGGCCTTGACTGCCAGCGGGTCCATGCCGAGGCTGCCTTTGGCCTTGGCCGGGTCGATGCCGATTTCCTTGAGCCAGGCAAAGAAGAGCGCACCGACGGCCATGCCGGAACAGCCCGTGCGCAGGTGGAAGCTCACTGCTTCCGGGATGATGTCTTGGAAGGCCGCTTTGATGTCTTCCAGGCAAGCGAGGGAGAGGCCGCAAGCAGCGACTTCGCCGACTTGAGCGGCGTCCGGATCGAGCCCTTTCAGGGTGGCGATGTCGAAAATGACGTTGAGTGCATTTTGTCCCCGCATGAGGTCGCTCCTCGCGGCGCGGTTAAATTCAAGGGGCGTGCCATAGGGGAGTTCCTGCGCGATTTCCCAGGGTTCCTCGCGGTAGCCCGCAGCGCTGGTCCCGCGCAGGTAGCTGTCGAAACCCGGCAGGGTTTCTGCGGCTGGCAGGTGATCCAATACGTCTTTCCAGAATATCGGCTCCAGTTCAATGCCCTCCGGAGTCATACGCTTCATCATTTTGTCGAATGGAGCGCCTTTAAGGAGCTGTTCAGCGGCATCCCGCCATTCTTCCTTGGTAGGAACCGGGAAGTCGTCGAGTAGTGTTTTGTTGTTGGATTGATCTTTCATGCAGAATAATTGTAGTTAGTGAATGGATTTGGTAGTGGCTAAAAAGAAATTGTCAATAAGCAAATTTAATATAAAAATGTATTGACGTAAGCTTGGCTAATTGAGAACTTGAATTGAAACAGACTAAAAATGATAACAAATATTGATCACCTCGGCATCGCTGTCAGCAACCTTGACGAAAGCGTTGAATACTACGAAAAGGCCCTCGGCCTGCACTGCCACGGGCGCGAAGAAGTTGCTTCGCAGAAAGTGAAGACTGCTTTTTTTGAAGCAGGAGACGTGCACATTGAGTTGCTCGAGCCGACTTCGGAGGACAGCCCGATTGCCAAATTTCTGAAAAAAAATGGTGAAGGGATTCATCATATTGCCTTTGCGGTGGACGACATTGACGGGCAATTAAAGAAGGCTGCGGGTGCGGGTGTGCGGTTGATCCACGAAGTGCCTTTCGAAGGCGCGGCCGACAAATTGGTCGCCTTCCTACATCCAAAGTCCACTCATGGGGTGTTGACAGAGTTTTGCATGCCAAAGAACTAGCACATAGTATCAACCATTATTAAAGGAGAACACAATGGCAATTGACCCGAAATTACTCGAAGAGCTTAGGAATCGTCGCGCAACCGCACGGAAAGCCGGCGGTGAAGACAAACTGGCCAAGCGCCGCGAAAAAGGAATTATGAGTGCGCGTGAGCGTCTCGAGATTTTTTTCCAGGAGGGCACCTTTCAGGAATTTGGCATGCATGCGGAGCATAGCTGCCACCGCTTTGGCATGGAAAAGAAGGATCTGCCTTACGACGGGGTCGTCTGTGGCACCGGCCTGGTCGATGGACGTCCTGTGGCCGCTTACTCTCAGGACTTTACTGTAAGTGGTGGTTCTCTGGGTCGTATTCATGCGAAAAAGATCTGCGACTTGATGGATTTCGCCCACGAGTCGGGCATGCCGGTTGTGGGTGTGAACGACTCTGGCGGAGCCCGTATCCAGGAGGGCGTCGATTCGCTCAGCGGCTACGGACAGGTCTTTTTTAAGAACGTGCTGCTCTCTGGTGTCGTCCCCCAAGTAGCGGTGATTGCCGGACCCTGCGCGGGCGGGGCCGCTTATTCGCCAGCCCTGACGGACTTCCTGATCATGACCCGGGAGCATTCGAATATGTTTATTTGCGGTCCGGACGTGATCAAGGCGGCGACCGGCGAAAGTGCCGAACTCTCGCAATTCGCTTCGGCCGCAGCCCATGCCAGTATTTCGGGTAACATCCACCTGGTGGCCGACGACGACAGGCACGCGATGGAGCTCACCGCTAAGCTGTTGTCCTTCCTGCCCAGCAACAACATTTCCGATCCGCCCCACGAGTTTGACGATCTGGACCTTTCGGATGACCCCGAGTTGAACGAGATCGTCCCGGCCAGCAGTAAGGAAGCACTTGATACGTCTGCGGTGATTGATCGATTGGTGGACGATGGTGATTTCTTCGAGATCATGCCGGACTTCGCCCGCAACATTATCATCGGTTTTGCCCGTATTCAGGGCATCGTCGTCGGCATCGTTGCCAATAACTCCATGGTCAAGGCGGGCACACTCGATATTGACAGTTCGGATAAGGGGGCCCGTTTCATCCGCACCTGTAATATCTACAACATTCCCATTGTTTCACTGGTCGACATTCCAGGCTTCATGCCGGGGCTGGCGCAGGAGCAGGGGGGCATTATCCGGCACGGAGCCAAGATGCTCTTTGCCTATGCGGCCTCAACAGTGCCTAAAATCACCTTGATTATGCGTAAGGCTTATGGTGGGGCTTACCTCGCAATGTGTTCCTCTGATCTGGGGGCCGATATCGTGTTTGCCTGGCCCACGGCTGAGATCGCTGTGATGGGGGCCGAGGGTGCCGCCAGGATCCTCTTCCGGAAAGAGATCAGCGAGGCCGATGATCCCAAGGCCAAGACTGTCGAGCTTTGCAACGCTTACCGGGCAGAATTCTCCTCACCTTATCAAGCGGCTTCCAGCGGCATGATTACTGATGTGATCGAGCCGGCACAGTCCCGCGCCGCCCTAGCTCTTGCCTTGCGCAACACCTTGAGCAAGCGCGATACGCGACCGCCCAAGAAGCACGGCAATATTCCTTTATAGATCCTGGACGAACCCGAAACTGACTTATTATGATTCATTCAATAACAGTATTGGCGCAGTTGCCCGGCGCTGCAGAAGCTAGCCCGAGCCCGGGCGGAGTCGTCGTTGTCGGCTTCATCTTCGTGGTCACTGTGCTGGCTTTACTTGCATTGCTGACATTTTTGATGGGCGCATGGTTCATCAAGCAAGCGGCCAGCAGTGCCGCCAAAGCGGCCGTAGCGGCACAGTCCGCCGCCGAAGCCGCTGCGGGTGGTTGGCCTGCAAGCGCTTCAGCCGGTGCTGGGGCAGCAGGGCCAAGTAACAATGAGGACGATCCTGCACTTATCGCCGTCATTGCCGCCGCCGTTCATACCGTGGTCGGAGACCGTTCGCATCGTGTCGTTTCTATCCGTTCTGCCGGGCCCGGATGGGCACAGGAAGGGCGTCGCCAAATCTTCTCCTCGCACCGCGTGCGCTAACTTTAGAATAACAAAATTTACATTACTATGAAAAACTTACGAATCACTGTTGAAGGCAAAGCTTACGACGTCCAAGTCGAACTGCTTGATGAAGAAAATTCCGCCGCTCCGGCGCCGCGTCGTGCCAGCTCTGGTGCCAGCACCCGGATGGCTGCCCCTGCGCCTCAAAAGGCCTCTGCCGCCAAAGCCGTGGCCGCACCTTCCGGCGATGGTGCCATCGTCAGCCCCTTGTCGGCCGTTGTCGTTTCCATTGATGTCGCGGTAGGCGACGCTGTTACAGAGGGGCAAAAAGTCGTCACTCTCGAAGCGATGAAGATGAATACTATCGTCTCCGCCGCTGCTGCAGGCACGGTCAAGGCGATCCTTGTCAGTGCTGGAGACGGTGTTGAAGAAGGTCAGGGCCTCGTAGAACTTGCTTAATCCAGACGAAAGCGCTCAGCATGTTAGAATTACTTCACCACTTATACGAAAATACCGGTATTGGTTTCATTGATTGGCGTATGCTGATCATGTGGCTCGTCGTGGCGGGGTTGCTCTATCTAGCCGTCTACAAAAAGTTCGAACCGCTGCTGCTGGTCCCCATTGCTTTCGGTGCACTCCTGGCGAATTTGCCGACTGCAGGCATCGTGGAAGGTATGGAATTTGCCGGGCAACACCATCCTTTCAAGGACGACGGCACGGGCGGACTCTTCTATTACTTCTTCCAGGGCATTCACCTTGAACTCTTTCCTCCGATTATCTTTCTCGGAGTCGGAGCACTCACTGATTTCGGCCCCCTTATTGCCAATCCCAAGACCTTCCTGCTGGGTGCGGCGGCGCAATTTGGCGTCTTCGGGGTTTTTATTGCCGCGGTATTAATGAAGCATCTCGGCATCGAATACAGTCTGTCTGAAGCAGCAGCCATCAGCATCATCGGGGGCGCGGACGGCCCGACATCGATCTTTCTGGCCAACAAGCTGGCACCCCACCTGATCGGCGCGATCGCAGTTTCGGCTTACAGCTACATGGCCCTGGTGCCCGTCATCCAGCCGCCCATCATGCGGGCGCTTACCACCCTCAAAGAGCGCAAGATCCGCATGCAGAGCCTGCGCCGGGTGAGCAAGCTCGAGAAGCTCATTTTTGCTGTCGTCATTATGATGGTCTGCATCATTCTCGTGCCCGCAGCATCGCCGCTCATGTTTATGCTCTTTCTGGGTAACTTCTTTAGGGAGTGCGGCGTCGTCGACCGCTTGAGCAAGTCCGCTCAAAACGAGATTATTAATATCGTCACGGTTTTCCTCGGTATCAGCGTGGGCATCACTATGGACGGGCGTTACTTCCTTACGCCACAAACCCTCGGCATCCTGACGCTCGGTGTGCTCGCCTTTGCCCTAGCCACGGCCTCAGGGATCTGGATGGCGAAGCTGCTCAATCTTGTCTCCAAAAATAAAATCAATCCACTGATCGGCTCCGCTGGAGTGAGCGCAGTGCCCATGGCGGCTCGCGTCAGCCAGGTCGAGGGCCAGAAGGCCGACCCGGGTAACTTCCTGCTCATGCACGCGATGGGGCCCAACGTGGCCGGCGTGATCGGGACTGCCCTGGTCGCCGGCTTCTTCATGACCGTCTTTGGATAGTATCCGAATTTTAAATACAAACTAGAAAACAATCACATGGTTAGCGAAAAAATTCCTATAATGACAGCCGCAGAAGCGGCCTCATTGATTAACGATGGCGACATCATCGGCTTTAGTGGCTTTACGCCCGCCGGTGCCGCCAAAGAAATTCCCAAAGCGATCGCAAAGAAGGCCAACGCCGAGCACGACGCTGGGCGCCCCTTTAAGATTGGCGTGGTCACTGGCGCATCGACCGGCGACAGTCTGGACGGGGAACTGGCCCGTGCTAATGCCGTCCTTTTCCGCACCCCTTATCAAAGTGATAAGACGCTGCGCGCTCAGATCAACAAGGGCGAGACGCACTTCTTCGACATGCACCTATCGATGCTGCCGCAGGCCGCCCGTTACGGCTTTATCGGGAAGATTCGCTACGCCGTGATCGAGGCGGCTGCTGTCACCGACGATGGCGAGATTACTCTGACTACGAGCGTGGGCGCGACCAATACCTTCTGCCATGTCGCCGACCAGATTCTTATCGAACTCAATGATCAGCACCCGCCGGAGCTCAGTGGGCTGCACGATATTTACGAGCCACTGGATCCGCCCCACCGACGGGAGATCCCGGTCTATGCCGCCAGCGACCGTATCGGCTCGCCGATCTTAAAGGTCGATCCCTCCAAAATTGTCGGCATCGTCAAAACCAGCCTGCCCGATGAAGTAGGCGGCTTCAAGGAAGCCGATCCGGTGACGCTGAAAATTGGGGAAAATGTAGCTGAGTTTCTTGCCGCCGAGCTGAAAGCAGGCCGCATCCCTAAGGACTTCCTTCCGATCCAGTCCGGCGTCGGCAATATTGCCAACGCGGTGCTCGGTGCGCTGGGTGCCAATCCGGCGATTCCGCCCTTCGAGATGTATTCCGAAGTCATTCAGGACAGCGTCGTGGGCCTCATGAAGAGTGGCGATATCAAGTTCGCCAGTGCCACCTCGCTGACGGTATCGCCCCCCATGTTGAAAGAGGTCTATGATGACCTGGAATTCTTCAAACAACGCATCGTCTTGCGCCCCCAGGAGATTTCCAATCACCCCGAAGTGGTGCGCCGGCTCGGTATCATTTCGATCAACACCGCGATCGAGGCCGATATTTGGGGGAACATCAACTCCACCCACGTTATGGGCTGCAACCTGATGAACGGAATCGGCGGCTCCGGCGACTTTACGCGTAACGCCTACGTCTCGATCTTTACCTGCCCCTCCACCGCGAAGGGTGGGGCCATCAGCACCATCGTGCCCATGGTCGCCCACCTCGATCATAGCGAACATAGCGTGCAAGTCATTATCACCGAGCAGGGCATTGCCGACCTCCGCGGTAAAGACCCCATCCAGCGTGCCCGCGAAATCGTCGAAAAATGCGCCCATCCGGAATACCGCGATCAGCTCCTCGCCTACTTCGACGGAGTGAAAGATGGCCATACCCCGCAGACCTTGCAAACGGTTTTCGCCATGCATCAGGCCTTCATGGAGAAGGGCGACATGCGCAACGTCGAGATGACCTTGAAGCAATAAGTTGACGTTTGCATGAGGGCACCGATTGATATTTCTTCGCTCGCCGAAGGTATTCTGGCTGGTAGCCGTGCCAAGCTCGCCCAGGGTATCACCTTGGTCGAAAGCCGTGCCACTAAACACCGACCCCCCGCCCGTGAGTTGATGCAGCAGCTCTTGCCGCGCAGTGGCGGAGCCCTGCGTGTCGGAATGACAGGCACCCCCGGTTCGGGCAAGAGCACCTTTATCGAGGCGATGGGGCTCTATCTCTGCGGGCTAGGTAAAAAAGTCGCGGTCCTAGCGGTCGACCCCAGCAGCTCCATCACCGGAGGCAGTATTCTCGGGGACAAGACCCGCATGGAAGAACTCTGCCGCGAAGAAAATGCCTTTATCCGGCCTTCGCCCTCGGGTAATTCGCTGGGAGGCGTGGCCTCTCGCACCCGCGAGGCGATGCTCCTCTGCGAAGCAGCAGGCTACAACGTGATTTTAGTCGAAACAGTCGGAGTCGGGCAAAGCGAGACCGCCGTCCGCACCATGACGGATTTCTTCCTGCTTCTACAAATTGCCGGTGGTGGTGACGACCTTCAGGGCATCAAAAAAGGCGTGATCGAGCTGGCCGACGCCATCGTCGTCAATAAAGCCGATGGCGAGAACAAGGCCCGCGCCCGTCGCGCCCGCATCGAGTTCACCCGGGTCATGCACATGCTCCGGCCCTTCACCCCCGGTTGGAAGCCCCGAGCCTTAACCTGCTCCGCTCTGGAAAATGAGGGCATCGAGGAAATTTGGGAGATGATCCAAAACTTTCGCGAGGAACTCACCCAGTCCGGCGTCTTTGAACAACGCCGCCGCGAGCAAAATATCGATTGGTTCCGTTCTCTACTCCAACAGTCCGTTTTCGACCGCTTTAGCGCCGAGCATAAAACTGCGATTAAAGAAATCGAGTCCGCCGTCGGCCAGGGTGAACTGCCCGTCTCCAGTGCCCTAGATGCCTTGTTGGGCGAATAGAGCACTATTTGATAGAATTACGCACACAGTGCGATTTGAGTCGCGCTCTGGAAATCGGAACGTAGCCGAATGGCACGAACTTAAGCACCACGCCCCAACGGGGCAAACTATGATAGCCTAGGGCAACGCCCTAGGTAGCAATGAGTTAAGGATATCAAGCCCTGGAGGGGCGATCTAATGAAACGACTTAAAAGACCCTTAAGTTTGTGCCATGCAGGTCAGAGGTAAGGGCGCTTCAAACCATCAAACCATTCGGACCAAACGCGAAGGCGTTCAGCTACCGCCTGGGAATCGGAACGTAGCCGAAGCCCTTCGGCTTTGGAGAGCGCTCCGAACCGTCGGAAGGTTCAGACCAAACGCGAAGTCGTTCAGCTACCGTCTGGGAGTCGGAACGTAGCCGAATGGCACGAACTTAAGCACCACGCCCCAACGGGGCAAACTATGATAGCCTGGGGCAACGCCCTAGGTAGCAATGAGTTAAGGACATCAAGCCCTGAAGGGGCGATCTAATGAAACGACTTAAAAGACCCTTAAGTTTGTGCCATGCAGGTCAGAGGTAAGGGCGCTTCAAACCATCAAAACATTCGGACCAAACGCGAAGGCGTTCGGCTACCCCCTGAAAGTCGGAACGTAGCCGAAGCCCTTCGGCTTTGGAGAGCGCTCCGAACCATCAAAACATTCGGACCAAACGCGAAGGCGTTCGGCTACAGCCTGGGAATCGGAACGTAGCCGAATGGCACGAACTTAAGCACCACGCCCCAACGGGGCAAACTATGATAGCCTGG